>MDSZ01072939.1_pt1 | contig 11086 bp, 6 predicted proteins | sample 811201 | NCBI WGS metagenome assembly MDSZ01 (sample SAMN05326647, study PRJNA326480) | marine metagenome | isolation source: seawater | place: Indian Ocean: North | collected 2010 | reverse complement strand
CATACAAAGTATTCTTATCATTGGTGCTGGCCCTATTGTTATCGGCCAGGCTTGTGAATTCGATTATTCAGGCGCGCAAGCGTGTAAAGCCCTTCGAGAGGAAGGCTACCGTGTTATTTTGGTTAACTCTAACCCAGCAACCATTATGACTGACCCTGAAATGGCAGATGCAACTTACATCGAGCCAATTCATTGGGAAGTGGTACGCAAAATTATTGAGAAGGAGCGTCCAGACGCTATTCTTCCCACCATGGGCGGACAAACTGCACTTAACTGTGCCCTTGACCTAGACAAACATGGTGTACTTGACGAATTTGGTTGTGAGCTTATCGGTGCAACGGCAGATGCTATCGACAAAGCGGAAAACCGAGAGCGATTTGACCAGGCAATGAAAAACATTGGCCTTGAGTGTCCGCGAGCAGAGATTGCTCATAGCATGGACGAAGCGCATGATGTCCTTAGCCGCATTGGTTTTCCTTGTATCATTCGTCCATCGTTTACCATGGGTGGCACCGGCGGCGGTATCGCGTACAACATCGAAGAATTTAACGAAATTTGTACTCGAGGTTTAGATCTTTCACCTACTAACGAACTTCTTATTGATGAATCGTTGTTGGGTTGGAAAGAGTATGAAATGGAAGTGGTTCGCGACAGAGCCGATAACTGCATCATTGTGTGTACCATTGAAAACTTCGACCCTATGGGTGTGCATACTGGCGATTCAATCACAGTGGCACCAGCACAAACCCTGACCGACAAAGAATTTCAAATTATGCGTAATGCGGCGATGGCTGTACTACGTGAAATTGGTGTTGAAACCGGGGGCTCTAACGTACAGTTTGGTGTAGATCCTAAAACTGGCCGTATGGTTATCATTGAAATGAACCCTCGGGTGTCTCGTTCATCTGCACTGGCTTCAAAAGCAACCGGTTTCCCAATTGCTAAAGTCGCAGCCAAGCTAGCTATTGGCTATACCCTTGATGAACTTGCTAATGACATTACAGGTGGCCTAACGCCGGCGTCTTTTGAACCGTCGATAGACTATGTTGTAACGAAAATTCCACGCTTTAACTTCGAGAAGTTTGCTGGCGCTAACGACCGCCTAACCACTCAGATGAAGTCAGTGGGCGAAGTGATGGCCATTGGTCGTAACCAGCAAGAATCACTACAAAAAGCGCTTCGTGGCTTGGAAGTTGGTGCAAACGGGCTAAATTCCATGGTGGATTTAGACGACCCGGAAGCCCGTAATAAGGTGATTTACGAACTTCGCGAGCCAGGTGCTGAGCGCATTTGGTATATTGGCGATGCATTTCGTATGGGCATGAGTGTTGAGGACGTGTTTAACCTCACGAATATCGACCCTTGGTACCTGGTTCAGTTAGAAGACTTAGTCTTGCTAGAGAAAAAGGTTGCGGAAACGGGCTTGGCAGGTATTGATGAAACCTTTATGCGCCAGCTTAAGCGTAAGGGCTTTTCTGATTCTCGCTTAGCTGAGTTGACCAAAGTTGCGGAAAATGATGTACGTGAAACCCGCCGAGGTTTTGGTATTTCACCGGTTTATAAGCGTGTGGATACCTGTGCGGCAGAGTTTTCTACCAGTACCGCTTACATGTATTCAACCTATGATGAAGAATGTGAAGCTGCGCCTACGGACAAAGACAAAATTATGGTTTTGGGCGGCGGTCTAAACCGTATTGGTCAAGGTATCGAGTTCGATTACTGCTGTGTGCACGCAGCGCTGTCTATGCGTGAGGACGGTTATGAAACAATCATGGTTAACTGTAACCCTGAAACGGTTTCTACCGACTATGACACCTCTGATCGCTTGTACTTCGAGCCAGTAACCCTTGAAGATGTCCTTGAGATTGTCGAAAAGGAAAAGCCGAAGGGCGTCATCGTGCAGTATGGTGGCCAAACCCCACTAAAACTCGCCCGTGCGTTAGAAGCCGCCGGCGTACCCATTATGGGCACGTCTCCAGAGGCCATTGACCGCGCGGAAGACCGTGAGCGCTTCCAGCAAATGGTGAACAAGCTTAATCTTAAGCAGCCTGCGAATGCGACAGTTACCAACGTCGAGCAAGCCCTAGCCATGGCTGAAGAGATTGGATTCCCTCTGGTTGTGCGCCCAAGTTACGTTCTTGGTGGTCGCGCAATGGAAATTGTTTACGACATTAAAGATCTTAAGCGCTACCTGAATGAAGCGGTGAAAGTGTCTAATGACGCCCCTGTTTTGTTAGACCGTTTCTTGGATGACGCAATTGAAGTTGATATCGATGCCATCTGCGACGGCAAAGAGGTAGTGATTGGCGGTATCATGGAACACATTGAACAAGCAGGTGTTCACTCAGGTGACTCGGCATGCTCATTACCACCACATTCACTGTCTAAAGATATTCAAGATGTCATGCGCGAGCAAGTACGTGCTATGGCACTCGAACTTGGGGTGGTGGGTTTGATGAATACCCAGTTTGCGATTAAAGACGGCGAAGTCTACCTCATCGAGGTAAACCCGCGTGCAGCGCGTACTGTGCCTTTCGTATCGAAAGCGACAGGTGTTCCACTCGCCAAAGTTGCAGCACGTGCCATGGCTGGTGTGACACTGGCTGAACAGGGTGTTACTGAAGAAATTATCCCTCCTTTCTACTCGGTAAAAGAAGTTGTACTTCCTTTTGCTAAGTTCCAAGGTGTCGATCCACTATTGGGCCCAGAGATGCGCTCTACAGGTGAAGTAATGGGCGTGGGTGATACTTTCGAGGAAGCGTATGCGAAAGCTAACTTAGGTGCAGGCGCACCGTTACCCAAGGCAGGAAAGGCTCTCATCTCTGTACGTGATACAGACAAGAGTAAAATCCTTGGTTTGGCGAAGGCGCTAACCGAAGCTGGCTTTAGTATTGAAGCTACCCGCGGAACGGCAGCGACACTTCATGAAGCCGGCATTGAAAGCACGGTAGTGAATAAGCTGTCTGAAGGCCGCCCAAACATTGTTGATGCTATCAAAAATGGTGAATATGCCTATTTGATTAACACCACAGAAGGTCGACAAGCCATTACGGATTCTGTCTATATTCGTCGCGAAGCACTTGTGAATAAGGTGACTTATACCACTACAATGAATGCGGCATTTGCCACTATTCGTGCGAAATCGGCCGATGACCGTAATAAAGTCGCGTCTGTACAAGAGCTTCACGCAAGACTCGAACACTAATGACATAACAAGGGATACGCGGTATCCTATTTATATGACATTTATGTGAATGAATAAAAGTGCGCCAGAAGGCGCACTTTTCTGTTTAAAATTAACTAGCTAGACGAGACTGTATTCATGAGTCAGTATCCAATGACAGCGCGTGGCGCTCAAATGCTGCGTGACGAACTAAATGAGCTTAAAACTAAAACACGCCCACGGATTATCGAGGCTATTGCCGAAGCCCGTGAGCATGGCGATTTAAAAGAAAATGCTGAGTATCACGCTGCGCGTGAACAACAAAGCTTTTGTGAAGGTCGTATCCAAGATATCGAAGGAAAGCTTTCTAACGCCCAAATTATCGATGTCACAAAAATGGAAAATACAGGTAAAGTCATTTTTGGTACTACCGTAACCATTTTAAATGTAGATACTGATGAAGAAACGACGTATCGCATTGTGGGTGATGACGAAGCAGATATTAAAAATAACCTTATTTCGGTTAACTCTCCTATCGCTCGCGGTTTAATAGGTAAAGAACTTGATGACATGGTGACTATTCAAACGCCCGCTGGCACTGTTGAAGTCGAAATCATAGAAGTTGAATACATCTGACAAACCGTATGCCAGTGGCTCAGGCCACTGGTTTCACTCCGTCTTCACGGCATCCCTTGTGCCCGTGATAGCTTGATTTCTCATTCATTGTTAAGCCCCTCTTTATCTCCAAAAATATCTGTGCAACGCCTTGCAATGTCGCAAGCCTTAAACTAATTGATAGATGTGAAATACACCGATAATAGGCTACTTTTTGAAAGTGTATGTGTTATTTAGCAATAACCTGATGCGTTTCCTGTATTGCCAACATGGTGTTGATTAAATGAAATAACCCGTTACCCCTATCTACAAAGAGGCTGTCATTCGTTATGGCGTTGAAAAAACTTTCGGTGTTACAGCTTACCATTTTAGGTACAGCCTGCTTGTTCATATCAATTATGTTCCTCGCGTACAAAGACATAAGCGCCTCTAGAGACGTTTTATCTTCTGCTAATCGAGACATTAAACTAGTGACAATTATTACGGCTGTAGAGCGAGTGGCTCATCATCATGCTGTTGAACGGGGATTAACGGCAGGTTTTTTAGGTAATCCAAGTGACGCATCTAGAAACAAAGTGATAAGTCAGAGAAAGAAAGCCGACGCAGCGGTTGAAAAAGTCAACAGCATAATGGACTCAGACTGGTCGGAGTCACCGTCGATTAGCGTCATTCTTTCACCGGTATTGGCGCTATTAAACGAAAAGGCTGAAGTGAGAAAGCAAGTAGACGAGGCGAATGGGAAGCACGCCTTTACCCATTACAGTAACCTGAATAAACGCGCGTTAAATGCCACCAACGCACTGACCATGCTAGTCAATGCCCCGGATGCTAAACGGGCATTGTCGCAAGCCTTGCTATTTGCACAAGCCAAAGAAAAAATGGGGCAGCGTCGAGGCAAAGTGAACGCCGTATTAGCCGCAAGACGTATCTCTAATCCGGTTAGCCAGCAGATAGCGGCTTATACGAACGAAACCCAGTACATAGAAGAAAAACTGCTGCTGAATTTAGACGGCGACCCATTAATGAGGTTTAAGGCGTTGATGAACAGTGGCACAAGCCAACAAATTACACAAATAGTCAACGATGTCACCTCCGATAACCCTGACTTCTCTACACTGCCCACGAATACAGAGTGGTTCGCCATGGCCACAGAGCAAATCGGTGGAATTGCAGGCCTGCTAAGTGAGCGGTTTGATTACGTGGTCAATAATGTTAACGCGAAAGCAAACCGCGCGAACACAAACCTAGTGGTAACATTCGTAGCCATTGTGCTACTCACGCTTTTTATTTTTGTCATATATCGCACTTTGCACGGCATCATTACGCAACAGTTAAATAAGCTGGTGGCAAACCTAGATAAAATAGCCAAGGAGGGTGATCTCACCATCGATTTATCAATGAGCACCAAGAACGAACTGGGTGAAATATCTCGTTCAGTTAATGCCACCATTCTCGCATTGCGAGATCTTGTCCGTGGGTTAGGCCAATCCATTTTGACGAGTACGCGACTCTCTAATCAATTAGAAGACTCCAGTGGCGAAATGCTCGAAGATGCTGGGAAAACCCAACAGCTTACGGCAAATATTGCTTCAGCCATTGAGCAAGTCGCGGCAACCAGTCGAGAAATTGCTAAAGCAGCGGTAGATACGTTAAGTGCCAGTAAGCAGTTAGACGGATTAGCTGAACAGTCGCTAATGGCGAATGACAAAATTCGTCATAGTATGGAAGTATTATCTAATGATATTAAAGGTGTACAACAAAATGCCGCCGACATGGAGCAGCAAGTGACAGAAATTGGTTCTATTCTGGATACCATTAACTCGCTTTCCGATCAGACTAATTTATTGGCGCTAAACGCAGCTATTGAAGCAGCCCGTGCAGGTGAGCATGGCAGAGGTTTTGCTGTGGTTGCCGATGAAGTAAGGAAGCTTGCGCAAAGTAGTCGTGCTTCCTCTGATAAAATCTCTAGTTTGCTGTCTAATTTAAAAGATGCCAGTGTGATAGTCGTTGCTGATATCAATAAAAACGTGGCCTCTATCACCAATTCTATGGAAGTGACCAACGAAGGGCGCTCCACCGCGGAAAAAGTAAAGGAAGCTGCCACCAATGTAGAAGGTATGGCTAACACCATGTCATCTTCCGCAGAACAACAATCTGCAACCACTTTAGAGATAGCACAAGATGTGGTAAATGTTGAAGAAGCGGCCCGACATGAAGTCAACATTGCCACACATTTATCTGAATTATCTGGCGAAATGAAGGAGAATAACCTTCTGCTTCAACGCACAATAGACGGATTTAAAGTGGACAACGAATAGGGGCAACGTGTTATTAACTGAATAATGTTGCCTTTACGCATTGTTTATACGGTTTTGCGTCTTTACACTGGTCTTATTTAAACGTGAAGAGTAAAGCAATGAAAAAGGACATTGAAACATTAGCGTCTCGCACCGTTTACAAGAATAAATGGCTAACCGTTAGAGAAGATAAAATAGTCAGAACGAGCGGCAAAGAAGGCATTTACGGCGTGGTGGAAAAGCCTGATTTTGCCATTATCTTACCGGTACACAAGGATACCATTTATCTTGTTGAACAATATCGCTATACCATAGGCTCCCGCCAACTCGAATTACCTCAAGGGGCTTGGGAAGACAATCCAAATGCCGATCCCTGTGAACTAGCGAAAGGTGAGCTTAAGGAAGAAACGGGAATGCTTGCCGATGAAATGATCTATGTGGGGTTTCAATATCTTGCCTACGGTTTTTGTAATCAGGGCTACCATATTTATTTGGCAAAAGGTCTGACCCAAGGTAAGCAATCGCTAGATGTTGAAGAGGAAGATTTAAAAATCGTACCCATGCCTCTACAAAAATTTCATGAAAAAGTGGTCGGCGGTGAAATAAAAGATGCGTCAACCTGCAACGCTTATGGGCTAGCGAAGCTGAAAGGTTTACTCTAATCAATCGGGAAAGACAAAAAACGGCGCCATAAGGCGCCGTCAAAAACCAGGGAACATGAAGAGCAATTAGTTGTTTTCAAGCAACCTTGAACCAATTTCAATTTGTCTTGGTTTCTTCGCTTCTGGAATGACACGCTCCATATCGATGTGTAATAAGCCATTTTCCATGTCGGCCGCAAGTACTTTTACATGGTCGCCCAACTGGAACTTACGTTCGAAGTTACGCTCTGAAATACCTTTATGTAAAAACTTACGTTCAGTGGCTTCCTTATCTTCAGTGGCCTTTTTACCCGTAATCGTTAACGTATTTTCCTGAACTTCTATGGTGACATCCTCTTTGCTGAAGCCAGCAACGGCCATAGTGACACGATATTTATCATCGTCTAGAAGTTCGATGTTATACGGAGGGTAAGTGCTTTGTTTTTCAGCACGAGACGCAGCATCAATTAATGAAGCTAGGTGGTCTGAACCAATAAATGAACGGTAAAGTGGAGATAGATCGATAGTACGCATAGTCATATCCTCAATATAAAGCAATATGTTTAAAAAATTGTGCCCCGATACTTCGGCGGCATTTCTGTCGACCTGACCTTTCAGCGCCGACAATTCATATATAGGGTGAGGAAATGGCTTTTCAAGAAGAAATAGCAAAAAAATTAAAATTTTTTTGTCATCGTTATTTTTCTTTCAGTGAAAGGAGTAATTATTAACCCAGTTGTTGAGAATTACTTTCATTTAAGATGTTGTTTTCATGATATTTAAGCTACAATTAAAACTATTGTTTACTAAGTGAAAATGCCCAAAATTGTTACACTTATCTGTGTTTGTATTGTTAACTTCATACCTTAAAGTGATCGAATGAAAAGAGACGTCGTTGTTTTAAATTGTGGGAGCTCATCGGTTAAATTTGCCATCATAGATGCAGATACCGGTGAAGCAGGATTATCAGGGATAGCGGAAAGTTTAGGAAATAGCGATGCTAGTCTCACTTTCAAACATAATGGCAGTAAAAATAAAGTGCAATTGTCGCCTAATGCCGGCCATACAGAAGCACTGAATGCGATTCAAACGGTGATTACCGATACTGGGGTCGCGCCCATTGCAGTTGGACATCGCGTCGTTCACGGTGGTGAGCGTTTCAAGCAAGCCGCATTGGTGGACGACAGTGTACTCGCTGACGTTGAAAAGTACGCCAGTATGGCACCTTTGCATAATATGGCGAATTTAAAAGGTATTACAACGGCGCAAGAAGCCTACCCAGATTTGCCTCATGTGGTGGTTTTCGATACCTCCTTTTTTCAAAAGATGCCTGAAAAGGCGTATCTTTATGCGCTTCCGAAAGCGTTGTATCGCGATCACGGCATTCGACGCTATGGCTTCCACGGCACCAGTCACAAGTTTATTTTAGACAGTACGGCTGCGCTGCTAGATAAGCCAGTGGCACAAACCAGTATTATTAGTGCTCATTTGGGTAATGGTTGCAGTGTGACAGCCATAGAGCAGGGGGTTGCCGTTGATACCAGCCTTGGTTTTACTCCGTTAGAAGGGCTCATTATGGGGACCCGAAGCGGTGATTTAGACCCAAGCCTACCCGGAACCCTGCAAAATAAACTGGGCAAAACGGCAGATGAAATTAATGATTTGCTGAACAAGTCGTCGGGTTTGTTAGGCATTTCGGAGTTAAGCAACGATTGTCGAACATTAGAAGATGCTGCAATTGAAGGGCATGAGGGGGCGAAATTAGCCATTGAAATGTTCTGTTATAGGCTAGCCAAATATATTAGCGGGTACATGATTGCGGTGCCATCACTAGACGCCATCGTATTTACTGGCGGCATTGGGGAAAACTCGTCCCTTATTCGTGAGACCACTATGGGTTATTTTTCTCATTTAGGTGTAGATATTGATACCGACAGAAATCTACAGGCGCGGTTTGGTAAAGGCGGCGATATCGCGTCTGATTCATCCAATAAGCGTGTTTTTGTCGTACCCACTAACGAAGAGTGGGTGATTGCTGCTGAAGCTGCAACCTTCGCCTAATTTACCAGGAGTTTATATGTCACGCAGAATTATGTTAATTCCAGTAGGTACCAGTGTGGGTCTTACTACGGTTAGCATGGGGTTAGTTCGCGCTTTAGAAGAACAAGCCATCAATATTAATTTTTTCAAGCCACTAGCCCAACCACGAAGAGGTGATAATGGTGAAGAGCGCTCTACAACCATCATTAGTCACCACTGCAGTGTAAAGCCAATAACGCCATTTGAATTAGGCTATGTGGAACAGATGATCAGTAGCGACAATACTGATGAATTGCTTGAAGAGATTATTGAGCGATTCGAACAGCATCAGCAAAGTGACGCGGTCACGGTGATTGAAGGGCTAGTGACCACTCGCCACCACCCTTATGCAGAGCGATTGAACTTAGAAATTAGTCGTGCGCTAGACGCCGATATCGTATTTGTGTGCGTACCAGGCAATGAAAACCCCGTGGATATTAACCATCGTCTTGAAATTGTGGTGGACACCTATGGCGGCCACAAAAGTAAGAAAGTGGTAGGCTGCATTTTCAATAAAGTGAATGCACCATTAGATGAGCATGGAAGGCTTCGCGCTGATATTGGTGCAATAGACGCGCCTGAGCACGATGAAGAAAGATGTGTAGCGCTTCGTTCATTGCCTATTTTCTCTAAAGGTTTAGCCTTTTTGGGCAGTGTTGATTGGAATGCTGATTTAGTGTCGCCTCGCGCTATTGATGTGGCGAAACACCTCGACGCTCAGTTAATAAACGAAGGGGATATTGCCTCTCGCCGTCTAAGCAGTGTGACGTTTTGTGCGAGAGAAATTCACAATATGACACATGCGCTTAAGCCCGGGGCGCTACTGGTACTGTCTGGAGATAGAAGCGATGTGTTCGTTTCTTGTTGCTTAGCGGCGCTTAATGGCACCAAGTTAGGCGCACTATTGCTTACCGGCGGTTATAGTATTGATGAGAATATTCAAAAACTCTGTAACCAAGCTATGGAAACCGGGTTACCAGTGATGTCGGTGAATACTAATACCTGGCAAACTGCACAAGGCTTGCATGCGTTTAATCAAGAAGTCCCTGTTGATGATAGCTTACGTATCGAAAAAGTCATGGTGCACACCGCAGAAAGTTTAGACGCTAGCTGGGTTACCTCGCTAACAGAAAAAGTGTCTCGTCAGAAAAAGCTTTCTCCTTCTGCCTTTCGTTTTTATCTCACGAATCGTGCTCGACAAGTGAATAAGCGCATTGTTTTACCCGAGGGTAATGAACCAAGAACAGTGGTAGCTGCTGCGATATGTGCAAAGCGTGGTTTGGCACGGCCAGTACTTTTAGGTGAAGAAGCCGAAATTCAAAGGGTGGCAGCACAACAAGGTGTTTCCCTGGGTGAAGGTGTGGAAATTCTCTCACCTTCAGCCATTCGCGGGCAGTACGTGGAAGGCTTGGTCGCGCTAAGAGGTCACAAAGGCGTTACCGATGTGGTTGCTAATGAACTGCTGCAAGACAATGTCACCTTAGGCACAATGATGCTTCAACACGACGATGTCGATGGATTAGTCAGCGGTGCGGTCAACACCACTGCGAATACGATTCGCCCCGCTTTGCAGCTTATCAAAACCGCTGAAAATGCGTCGCTAGTGTCTTCAGTGTTTTTTATGTTATTACCAGACCAAGTTCTGGTTTACGGCGACTGCGCCATCAACCCCGATCCTAATGCACAGCAGTTGGCCGATATTGCAATACAATCTGCTACATCGGCAGAGATGTTCGGCATCGAGCCACGGGTGGCCATGATCAGTTACAGTACTGGCGACTCAGGTGCAGGCTCTGACGTAGAAAAGGTAAGAGAAGCCACTAAAATTGCACAGTCGCTACGCCCTGATTTACTTATTGACGGGCCGCTTCAGTATGACGCTGCTGCCATTGAAAGTGTGGGGCGTAGTAAAGCGCCAAATAGCCCCGTGGCGGGCAAGGCCAATGTGTTTGTATTCCCAGACTTAAATACGGGTAACACCACGTATAAGGCTGTTCAGCGAAGCTTTGATCTTGTTTGCATAGGGCCCATGCTACAAGGTATGAGAAAGCCGGTTAATGACCTAAGCCGTGGCGCTTTAGTTGATGATATCGTCTTTACCATTGCACTTACGGCTATTCAAGCGGCGGGCGCGTAATACAAAGAGAGTGCTCATTTGCATGGATAAAAGCGGAAATGACCCTGTCATTTCCGCTTTTTTGTTTGCCCAGCGAAGCTGGCAAACCCGTCAGGTTGAAAGAAACCTGAATCACCCTGACTGAGGGGAAGATAATCCGAATGGCAAGGGCGTT
>MDSZ01009905.1_pt1 | contig 11086 bp, 12 predicted proteins | sample 811201 | NCBI WGS metagenome assembly MDSZ01 (sample SAMN05326647, study PRJNA326480) | marine metagenome | isolation source: seawater | place: Indian Ocean: North | collected 2010 | reverse complement strand
TGTAGGATCTGAAAGTTTTTCACCTTGTCTAATATGAAAATGATTAATGATATCTTGTTTTATTAATGCAATATCATAAAGTACAGGGTTTGGATTTTCTGGATTTACGGTAGAGAATCCTCTATAATATTTAGAGCCTGTTTCATAGTCTTGAATAGGTTGGCTACCTCTAACGGAAATTTCTTTGAATAATTTTTTTTCTATTGTACTCATACTGTATTTAACCTATTGTTACTGCACTATTTGAAGCTTTTGCATATCCTGTAAAACTTGTTACAAGAGGAGGTGTACCCTCCTCTAATGAAACTTCATCGCCGTCTAATATAATTTTTTTGGTGCCAATAAAACACTGATTAGGACTTACAGATCTAACTCTAGGATCATCTGGTCTGGGTATTCTGTCTCCATCTGGGTCAACTACATGATCACCTTCAATAATAATATCCTTTACACCAATAGTAACTGTTTTTGGCCTGAGAGGATCTGCTTTGAGTATTCCTACTATCTTACCGTTTGGTTTTATTACAACATCATCTTCTAAACAAATTCCAGCCATTATATACTTTTCCTAAATGTATCTCTTACTGTACTACTTCCTGTTTTAGGTGTAGTTGCACTTGAACTATCTGTTTTATCAGGTGTATGATCTGCAGGTCCAAAATTTTCATGTCCTCCCCAAGGCTCAGCTGAAGGTAATCTTACAGGAGTTTTTGCATCTTCGGCTGATCCTGCCGCTGAAACTCCTCCTGCTACTGATGCCGGCGGCCCATTAAAACTAATTGCACCTGCTGTAATTTTGTGTGCGGAAGATTTTAAGTTGTTAGATCCTCCTGCTGAAATGATTCCATCTGCTCCTGCACTTACTTCAAAATTTGCGGCAGATCCTAATTTTAACGCCGCACCTGATTTTAAATTAAATGCACTTGATGATTGTAAACTTATTCCTGCACCAGATTTTCCATTTAGCTCACCTGTTGATTCTATGTTAAGTCCGGCTCCTGATTTAACATTAAAATCTGCTGTAGACTGTAAAGACATTTTAGCACCTGCTTTAAAGTTTACATTATTTGTTGCTTCAAAATTTATATCTCTTTCAGCTTTTAGATTTAAATCATTTTCTGTCCGTATACTAATACTATCCTTTGAATAGATATCTATTTTACCGTTACTTGTCATTTCTATCCAAGATTGTCCACTACCATGTGCAATGTAAATTAAGTCTTCTGAATTGTGTAAAAGTATTTGGTGTCCTGTTCTTGTACGCAATCTTAATAATTCGTTATGCGGAACAGTATCCTTTCCGCTTTCTCCTGCTTCTGCATTTGCATATTCACTAGGACCCTGGCTTGCAAAATCCTTTCTTAGCAGTGACATGTCTCCGTCATCCATAACAATAGTAGAACCGCCTAGTCTATTAAATGGTATCTGACTTTGTGCAAATTTTTCGCCATAATTTACCTTTGGCTTTCCTGATCTTCTATCATACGGCCCAGGTGTGCTAATTCCAAAAACCATGCTAGGCACTTCTCTCCTTGCACTGGAAGTATTTGTACCTCTGGTGTGATCGTCTGCTAGTCCTTGATTGTCTATAACTGCACATTGATCTGCCCAACAGGGTTTTATATATTGTGTTGCATCTTTTCCTGCACCTGTTTCTTTCTTTTTATTATATTCACCAACAGGTCTTGGTTTACTTTTAGTTTCGCTATTGAATGTTGTGCTGGGATTTCCAGGCAACATAAAGTTCATATTTTTATCTTGGATACAACCCATCCAATATCCGTTACCGTAATTTCCTTCTGCAAAAAATACAATTACCTTTACTCCAATATCTGGCGGAATAGCCCACATGCCATAACTTTGTTGTGTGTAATCAAATCCGTCATTGTCACTTACACCTTCTCTAGGCGTTACGCCATAAAACGGACTTACATATTCACAGGGTATAGTGTATCCACTACTAGTTTCAGCGGACGCATTTCCAGGACCTGAGCCTTTTAAAATTTCTACTTCAAGTATTCCCATATTAGTTGGATCCAAATGATTCGTAATCCTACCAATATAAGGACCTGGGCCGTCCATCCATTCTGGTTTTAATCCTCTGGTCGATCTGTTTGGTTCTGCTCTAGCCATTATACTGGTCCTGCATTGTCATAATCAACGACAGGTGCGGCTGTGTTTGCACCTTCTCCCTGTCCTTCATTTTTCTTGGCTTCATTACCTTTTTTATTTTCTTTGCCTTCTTTTTTCTTTTTGTCAGGTTTATCTTTAACAGCAATATTTCCGCCAGTTGTTGGTTTACTGTTTGTATCTAATCCAGGCTGATTTTTACGTCTAATAAGTTTTAACTCTTGTGTAAACACACCTTCTGAAAATCTATTAAGAACCATTATAATCTGGTATACTCCGCTAAATGCACCCACTGGCTGAAATCCCACACTTGGAAAATCCATCATTCCGCCTTGGCCATAATCTAAAGGAGTTCTAAAATTAAGTCTTAAATCAACTTCACTACCCTGATAATCCATTGTACCATCTTTAGTTAAATTTATCAAAGGTGTTTCAGGAGCATTATAATTTCCCATACCGCTATCTGCTATGTAATATGGATCTCCCCATATTGTCATTTTAGCGGTTATCAAATCTACAGGGCTGTTTACAAGTGCTTCGTTAAAGTTTCTTGCAACTTCTATATCAGGACTTATTAAATCTCCGGCTCCACCTTTTTTACCTGTGCTGGTACTTGACGCGGTGGCTTCTTTAACTGTTGTGTTACCAGAAGATGATAAGTTACTTGTGTCGCCTTCTTGTGCAGTTTTTTCTGTGTCATCTTTTTTTGCTATTGCTGTGTTTTGATCTTTGTTTTTTTGCCCTGCTTTATTTGCTCCGCCAAAAGGTGAGATAGCGGTAAAAAAAGCAACATCAAAGTTGATATCAAAATCTAAAATATCATCATTTTTTCCAGTATAGATGTAATCATATTCTTTACAGCATTGTTTGTTTAAATAATCTATTCCTGGACTAGGTTTTGTTGGAGGTTGGAATCTACTAATATGTGCTTTATAAGGTACAACTCTGTATACGTAGACCTTCGGTGATGTTCCCGTTAAATCCATATGTTCGTGATCAGTTACATTGTAAACATCTGCTTCTACTTTAAACCAAGGAATCATTCCATTGTCTGTCTTTTCTGATTCCTCCATAATTTTTTTACCGTAATCACTAATAATAATCAGTTCTTCTATTATTTCTTGTACCGTAGTTCCTGACTTAAATGTAAATGCTCTCGTTTTATTATTAACCTGTATTTTTCCTCGTTCTATTAACCCCGGCTTACCTTTTACTTCAGAAAAGGAAGGTTTTGCAAAAGGCTGTTTTCCGCCTTCTAAAAAGGAATCTACTATTTTTGATTTTCCTATTTCATTTATATTTTCTTCTGCTTCTGCAAACTCTCTAATTGCATCACCTAGCTCACTACGTTTAACAACGATACCTAATAATTTACTTAACTGTGCATCAAAATCTTCAGGAAGGGGAGCATCTGCTTTACCGCCAACTGATTCATATATGTCTCTTTTTTGCTCCTCAGTAAATTTACGTTCTTGGGCTTCTCCGCCCGGAGATACTGTTGCAGAATCAATTTGGTCTTGCTGGCCTGCAAGATTTTCTGTAGCAGAAGCTCTCTCTTTAGGAAATAAAACAACAAACTGATCGGCTGTTTTAGTCTCCCCTGCTTTTTGTCTTTCTATAAGACGTCCATTGATATGTTCTACTAAACTGTTTCCGCCTTTTTGTAATATTTCATGTAATGTTCTTCCTTGTAACTGTACGTCAGTCTTTAGACCCTGAACATCATTATTAAATGCTGATTCATGCCAAGGTATTGCTTTTACACCATAAACACTACCTCCCTCATTTACTTCAAATGTTATATTGACTAACTTTAATGGAAATATTCTTCTCGTTCCCGGCTTATTAATAGCATTTCCATTTTGATCCCATCCCTTAAATTCCACTGATAACACCCAGGGTGCTTCTAAATAGTTTTTATGCCCTGACCTAATTGATGCTACTTGAAGTGCTTGTAAAAACATACCCATACTATAAGGTTCTGTTACTTTAAACTCAATTCCTACTGCGTTTGATTGTCCTGTGTTAGGATTAAATCCTACTATGCTTTGAATCTCTACATCGTCAATATAGTATTCAGTTTTTCCGCCACGTTCGGCATATGTTCTTGCTCCGTCACCTGCACCTCCTCCTGATCTCAAAACTAACATTGAAGGATCACTACGTCTATATGTAATATCTGGAAAATTTATTTCAAAGTTATTAAGGCAACCGAAACTAAAAATATAATTGTAAGATGCAAAATCTCTCAATTCGTTTGGAAAAGGAGGACCTCCACTTTTTAGGCTAGAAAACATTGCCGCTACATCGGATATCTGTTCTAACGTACCTTGTGCAATTTCAGGCTTAACACCTATCTTTGGAACTACTGTTGCACTAGGAGAATTGTTTGCTACTGAGTCAGCAATTCTGTCAACTGAAATTGCAACCATGTTATATTCCTAACAATTTTCTTAGTTGTGCACCTTTCGGTAGGTAAATCTTTGTTCCTGATACTATATCATATACAGGATCTTTTATAATATCCATGTTTCTTTGTGCAAACACCCACCAAAGGTCTTTGTCATTATACAAATCATAGGCTAATAAATCTGGTCGATGAGTATACTGTTCTTCAATTTCATATAATATGTCATCACCTTCTTCAGGCACAGGTCGGATTGTAAGGACATCTAAGTATTGGTTATTAACTGTGCTTGTATTTGACCAAGGGCTAGTTTTCTGATAATTTGCCATTAAATAAACCCTCCGCCTTTGCCAATATATCCGCCATTAACAAAATTTCTTAAGCTAAATGATTCTACAGCTCTTCTGCTATATATCGGTTGTACTGTAACTTGTATATTGCTTCTGGTAGGAGCATATGTTCCACCTTCTCCTAATCCTTCAACATAAATGTAATCAACATCTTGGTTCATTTCAACAGCAAATTGTGTAACAACAACAGGAACATTTTTAAAGACATAATCACCGTATCCGTTTAATCTTAAAACTGGAGGTGGATTTCCTTGATCTGGTGTATTACCATATGCCATCTTAGAAACACTTCTTAAGAAATGCACAGCGGCTACCCAGTACTGTCCTTCTAATGAGTTTTCTACAAAAAAGTCGCCTGTAATTGAGAACGAATCCACTTGTGAATTTTGGTATGCAAAAAATGGATAATTACTATGTATAGGTTTAATTGGAGTATAAGCCGCACTATGGGTAACATATATCTGTGGTGTATAAGGCCATATTAATCCATTAGTCCTAATTAGAGGAGCCAAAATACTGCTACTAGAAAAACTTGGAGGTATACTTAGCCGAACACGCCAGTCTGATGGTTTTTCAGAATTTTGTGCCCAGGATGCTCCGCCAAAGTTAAACTCTTCTGGTTGTGCATCGGGTAGTAGGTTAAAAGCACGTAGAACTTTGCCAAAACTAGATTCTGATAAGTTATCCATAAACTGTGATTTGGCGTTAGATCCCACCTGGCTAACTGCATCTGTAAATTTTCCTGTCCAATTGGGCGAAGATTCACTAGGTGATGCATTGTTACGTGCTTGGGATGCCGCGATTCGCTGTATTCTGTCCATATTTTTTTTGTCTCCTACTAAACTTATTTATTGACTTTTTTAACTACGTAGTTTATAATAAGAGTATAAATTGGAGAAATAATGAGAAAAATCAATTACTTAAACAACAAAGACATACTCGCAGAAATAGCAAAATCAAAAAATACATTTTGTAGCTATACTGATCCAGACTATGCACAATATGATATTATCTTGCCTAGTATTGATAAGATTAATATTAGAACAATAGCAGAAGCCAAGCGAAACCAAGCCAAACGGCTAGGACAAAAGGCATTTGAACAGGCAAAGGCAGAAGGACAAAAGGTAAAACAAGCACAATTTGAAGTAGACTATAGAAAAGTGCAGAAAACAGACTTAGTTTTTAGAATAATGACATATGATCACATTCCAGATGAACCAGGAAGAAAGAAAAATCCAAGAACAGTAGCAGATACAAAAGTAAAACTTAATTTTCCACCATTTCAACACTTTAGATTTGACGATGACGACAATCTTACGTGTGTTGGAAAGAGTCACTGGGAAGGTGGTATGGAAAACGGGTTTTTTCAGTTAAGCAACGGAAAAGCAACAGACAAGTTAGCTATGATGTGGATGAAATTGTGTGATAGATATGCTACCAGAGGCAATGTTAGAGGTTACACATATAATGACGAAATGAAAGGTCAAGCTATATTACAATTAGCCCAAATCGGACTGCAATTTGACGAATCTAAGTCAGCTAATCCATTTGCATACTACACAGCCGCAGTTACTAATAGCTTTGTCAGGGTTATAAACCTAGAAAAAAGGAATCAAAACATAAGAGATGATATTTTAGAAATGAATCACATGAATCCTAGCTATACAAGGCAAGCACAAGGCGAATGGGATGCCGCTATGAAGCGTGAAAAGGAAATAAGAGACAAGCAGACCCAAACTTCTACTTGACTTTAATAAAAAAATAGTTTATACTAACAAAGAAAGGTAGGTAACTTGTTTAAAAAAGCCGCGGTCTTTACTGACATCCATTTTGGCCTCAAAGGTAACTCAAAAGTACACAACGAGGATTGTGAAAAGTTTATTGATTGGTATATAGATCAATCAAAGCAAAATAATTGCGAAACTGGGATCTTTTGTGGTGACTGGCACCACAATAGAAATAGCTTAAACTTAACAACTATGGATAGCACCATTAGATGTTTAGAAAAGCTAGGAAAATCATTTGAACAGTTTTTTATGTTTGTAGGAAATCATGATCTTTACTATAAAGATAAACGTGATATTAGTTCTACTGAATTTGCAAAACATATTCCAGGAATTGAAATAGTTGAGGATTTTAGAGAAGTAGAAGACGTTGCACTTGTACCTTGGCTAGTAGGAGACGAGTGGAAAAAGATTTCAAAATGTAAAGCAAAATATATGTTTGGCCATTTTGAACTTCCACACTTTTACATGAACGCTATGGTTCAGATGCCAGATACTGGAGAACTAAAAGCAGAACATTTTCAACATCAAGAGTATGTATTTTCAGGACATTTTCATAAAAGACAAAAACAAGGAAAAATACATTACTTAGGTAATGCATTTCCTCACAACTATGCGGATGCATGGGACGATAAAAGAGGAATGATGATTCTTGATCGAGAAAACAGCAAAGAACCAGTATACATTGACTGGCCTGATTGTCCTAAATATCGAACTACTTCATTAAGCAAACTGCTAGATCCTCAAAATGACATAATTAAACCAAATATGTATCTATGAGTAACATTAGATCTACCCATTTCATACGAAGAAGCACAATTTATTAAAGAAACATATATTAATAACCACAAATGCAGAGAAATTACACTTATTCCACAAAAACAAATTGAAGAAATAAGCACAGAGCTAGACATTACCCAATTTGAAAGTGTAGATGAGATTGTAGCAAAAGAAATTACTGCAATAGATAGTGACAACTTTAACAAAAAGATGTTATTAGACATCTACAATGAGTTATAAATGATAAGAATTAAAGATTTAACGGTAAAAAACTTTATGAGTGTGGGCAATCAAACCCAGGCTATTGATTTTAATAAAGAACAACTAACATTAGTACTCGGAGAGAACTTAGATCAAGGAGGCGATGATACAGGATCACGTAACGGTACTGGTAAAACAACAATTATCAATGCATTGTCTTATGCATTATATGGAAATGCATTAACTAACATTAAAAGAAACAATCTTATTAACAAAACTAACAGCAAAGGCATGTTAGTTACGTTACATTTTGAAAAAGATGGATTAGATTATCGTATTGAGCGGGGAAGAAGCCCTAATATTATGAAATTCTTCGTTAATGACGAAGAACAAGAAATGGTAGACGAAAGTCAAGGTGACAGTAGAAAGACACAAGAGTTTATTAACGGATTATTAGGAATGAGTCATGACATGTTTAAGCATGTTGTTGCATTAAACACATATACAGAACCTTTCCTAAGCATGAAGCAAAACGATCAACGTGCTATCATTGAGCAACTTCTTGGTATCACATTACTGTCCGAAAAAGCAGAAAAATTAAAAGAGCAGGTTAAAGAAACTAGAGATGCTATTACAGAAGAAAATGCAAAGATAACTGCTATACAAAGTGCTAACGAACGTATCGAAAGCACTATTAGTAGCTTACAAAAAACGCAAAAAGCATGGATTTCTAAGAAAAAACAGGATCAAGAAAAGCTGTCTAAGTCAATTACTGAACTAGAACACCTAAATATTGAAGAAGAACTGGAAAATCATGAACTTTTAACTAATTGGACACAACTTAGTAACAGATTAACCAGTTTAACTAAAGAAAAAGCAACACTAGAAAGTGCATTACTACGTGCAGATAAGTCTGTAGAAAAAGCAGAAAAAGATATCGCAAATTTAGATGGTGCTACTTGTTATACATGTGGACAAGCACTACATGATGATAAAAAAGTAGAACTTGAATCACGAAAACAAAAAGAACTTGAAGATTCAATAGCATACCAAAAAGAAGTTTCTGACAAATTAACATCAACAATTGAAATACTAACTGAAATAGGCGACATAAACGGTCGTCCTAACACTTTTTATGAAAGTGCTAAAGAAGCATATGAACACAGAAACAATGTTGACGGATTAAAACAAACATTACTAAACAAAGACCAAGAAGAAGATCCTTATCAGGCACAAATTGACGAATTAAAAGAAACTGGCCTACAAGAAGTAAGCTGGGACACAATGAATCAACTTACAGACTTCAAAGATCATCAGGAATTTCTACTAAAACTACTAACAAACAAAGATTCGTTTATAAGAAAGAAAATTATTGATCAAAATTTAGCTTACTTGAACAATCGACTTACGTATTACTTGGATAAACTTGGATTACCCCATCAAGTTGTATTTTTAAATGACTTAGCAGTAGAAATAACACAGCTAGGACAGGATTTAGACTTTGATAACTTGTCAAGAGGTGAAAGAAATCGTCTTATACTAGGTATGAGCTTTGCATTTAGAGATGTATGGGAAAGTTTATATCAAAATGTTAACTTATTATTCATTGATGAGCTTATAGACAGTGGAATGGATACAGCTGGTGTGGAAAATTCACTTGCAGTAATTAAAAAGATGGGTAGAGATAGACAAAAGAATGTGTTTCTAATATCGCACAAAGACGAACTAGTTGGAAGAGTGAATCATGTAATGAAGGTTATTAAAGAAAATGGATTTACGTCTTACGAAAATGACATTGAGATTATTGAATCATGATCGTAGAAGTGTCAAGTGCAGAAAAAATTCCTAATTTGTGGTTTGACAAACTTTTTCCTCTAGGAGCACCTACAGATAATGCACAAGACATGCTATGTTGGAAGGCAGGTGATTATTATAAATCTTGCGGACATCTTAATGAAGAAGGTATGCTTAAAACTGCAAATCCTATAAATGAATTTAGAATAGATTACAAAGTACCACCAGGAACAGCAAGTTTAGGCAGGAGAAACAAGTTTAAACGCCAATTACATTATAAACAAGCTGAATTAGATCATCATTTTGAGTGTATGCTGGTTGAAATGAAACATTTTATGACAAATGGTAGGATAAACGTTCTACATTTGGATTATGTACTAGATAACGTAAGAGAATTGCAAGTAATGGAACATGTAATGCAGTTTAGTACTAATCAATGTTATCTAGAAATACAATATCCAAAAGAAAACACAAAGCCTATGCTTGATTACACCCTGCTAGAAAACAGTTGGCAAAGTATAGCTATTAGATACGGACATGAGCCTTTTGGAACTGGGGAAAACTTGTATGGTAAAAATTAGAATAGGTAGTAGAGTAAGCAAACTAGCACTAGCATATGCAGAAAAAGTAAAAAATAAAATACTAGAAGAAGTTCCTAATGCTGAAATTACCCTAGTTGGTATACAATCAGACGGAGATATACACCCAGAAGCAGATATAAGCAAAATAGGCGGCAAAGGAGTGTTTTGTAACCTAATTGAGCAAGAATTGTTTTGGAATAACATAGATCTTGCTGTACACAGCTTGAAAGACATGCCCGGACAAGATACTCCAGGCTTATGTGTCCACGGAGTATTAGAAAGAAACGATTACAGAGATGTTTTGTTAGGCAAAATATTCGATGGTGCTGTTATTGGCACTAGTTCTCCAAGAAGATCAGCACAAATGCTTGATTTATACAGAGAGCACCGTGTACAAATCAAAAAAATAAGAGGAAATGTAGAAACTAGAATAAAAAAGTTGCAATCCGGAGAATACGATGCTATAGTATTAGCTAAAGCTGGTTTAGATTCTTTAAACATAGATATAGACTATGAAGAACTTAGTATTATACCAGCAATAGGACAAGGTATAATTGCAATGCAGACTCGGAATGACAGTTTTGAATTGAATGATATTATTAAAAAGATTAATCACGAAGAAACGTACAAACAAGCACAACTTGAAAGAGCATTGTTAAAAGGATTAGGCGGAGATTGTGACACAAAAGTGGCCGCAATAGCAACAGGAAGCAATCCTGTAAGATTGGAAGCAGTATATTATGATTGATGATGATATACATGATAAGTTGACAAAAGCCTACATGGAATATTTCAAAGCAAACGAAAACTTTGAAGCAAGAAATAGTGTTAGAACACACGGAGCGGCTAGAAAGTGGCTTCGTGAAATACGCACACTAGCAAAAATGCGTATGGAGGAGATACACATAAAGCATAAAACCAAAAAAGAGGCATTAAAGGAATAGGCACAGGTAAGTACCCACATGCAATGGACTTATCAAGGTAAAATTATAGACGAAATACCAAAGGACATTGAGGGTTTTGTTTATCTAATAACAAATCTTACCAACAATAAAAAGT
>MDSZ01126601.1_pt1 | contig 11087 bp, 8 predicted proteins | sample 811201 | NCBI WGS metagenome assembly MDSZ01 (sample SAMN05326647, study PRJNA326480) | marine metagenome | isolation source: seawater | place: Indian Ocean: North | collected 2010 | reverse complement strand
TAACATAGATGAGTTGTTTGAATCTGAAGAAGATAAACAAAAAGCTATTGAAGGTTTTACAACTTATCTTGCAACTGAAAAATTAGGTGATGAAGTACTTAAAGTATTAAATTCACCTATGGGTTCAGTTGATAACCATGAAGGAGTAGTAATAAGAGATGAAAACATAGCAAATGTACCATTTAAAATTACAGGTAAATTTATTTTAGGTGGGATGGCCTCAGATTTTTAAAATATGAAAAAAACAATTTTACGTAGAATTAGACAAAAAGCACATAAGTTACTAAAAGAACAAAAAATATTTGATCAAGAATATTTTAGTAATATATTAAAACCACCAACAAGTCCTTTTGACTTAGTATCAAAAATACCAAAACCTGATAAAGATCAACCATATCCTTTTGGAAATGGAATAGCAGTCCAATGTAAAAATCAACAACCTGCCTTTGAATTATTTTATGTAGTTTGTCAAGATGGTGGAGATCTTGGACCTCAATGTGAATGTGAACAATATGAAGTAACTGCTGATTGGATTTGTTGTGATGGTGTTGACAGTTTTACAAATCCTGGATTTGTCCCTTATCCAGGTCAATCATATGCAGGTGATGATAGTCTTTATTGTATGGCAGCACCTGGTACTCCAAATACTTTTGCAAATTATAAAGCAGCTCTTTTACAAAATGCTTGGCTAATAAATATCCAATTTCAAGATTGGATAGAAGATGGTTTGCTTAATTTTCAAAGTGGACCTGGAGACATACCTGTTGTAGGAACAGGTTATTTATCTGAAGAATGTCCTGGATGTATGATAACACAACCTGCACCTCTTTCAGGTAATAATTTAGACATAGCAAATCAACAAAATATGCCTGATAATTTATCAATGGTACATGATGGTTCATGTGTGTTTGAATGGTGTAATACTCCAGAAGCAGACAATTATTTTTGTAATTCTGAATTAGCCTCAGAAGATATAGACGGAATAAATATTAGCTTTAGTGATTGGTGTGTTCCTAATGAAGATGGAATTTTAGTTCTTGATACTGCTATAGGAATTGTACAAGAAGGAGAACTAACTGAATGTTATGTTGGTGGTTGTACAGATAATGGAACCTTAACTGCTGAAGTTTGGGCTGCAGAATATGCAGGAACAACTCAAACATTAGGAGATGGTACTGGTATATTACCAGATGAATATCCGGGAATGCCTGGAGCTGATAACTTTGATCCTTTAGCTACTGTAGATGATGGTTCATGTATATATGATGAAGATTTAGATGGAGTTTTCTCATTTGATGAAGTAGATGGCTGTACAGATCCTTCAGCTTTTAATTATAATATAAATGCTACTGAAGATGATGGTTCCTGTGTACCTATAATTTATGGTTGTACAGATTCATTAGCTTTTAACTTTGATGAAGAAGCTAATACTTTATGTGAAGATCCTCCAAATCAAACTAATATAGACCTAAATGGTAATGAAGAAGAATGTATAGAATGTATAGAAAATTTAGGTGGTTGTACAGATAATAGTGCAACTAACTATAACCCTAATGCTACTTTTGATGATGATTCATGTTGTTATAATCCAGGTTGTACAGATGTAAATGCTTGTAATTATAGTGAAGCTGCTTGTTCTGATGATGGTTCTTGTGAATATGAATCATGTTTAGGTTGTACAATAATTGGATTTAATGGTGATGCTTCAGGTGTAGGTGCTTATAGTGCTGCTAATAGTACAACATTAAGTGTACCTACTGTAGATTATTGTTTTTATAATGGTTGTTTAGATGGTTCTCAAAATGAAGATGGATCATATGTTTATGAAAATTATGTTTGTAATGGAGATTATGCTCAATTTTTATGTACTTCTATTGATATTGATGGTGATGGAGCTCCAGATTTAGGGGTCCCAATGAGTCAAGAAAGTATAGATCTATATGGTCTTAATATGGAACCTATAGGTATTTTTGCTGATAAAGGAACTTGTCAATTAGCTCCTGTATTAGGATGTACAAATCCTGATGCTGAAAATTATAATCCTGACGCAACTGAAGATGATGGTTCATGTGAATTTATTCTAGGATGTATGGAAAATACAACAGCTGATTGGAGTTTAGAACCTAATGGGTTTATAGTAACTAACTACCAACCAGATGCAACTCAAAATTTTGGCTGTAATTACGTTGTTTGTTTAGATGGAAATGCTGACAACTATGTATGTGATGCAGAAGATGGTGTACCATATCTATGTTTACAAAATACAGGAGACCCTAATCAAGATTTAGACGATGACTTTATAGATAGTATAGGTGCTACTATTGAAGACTGTAATTATAATGATCAAAATATATTTGATGCTTCAGGTACAAATACTTGTTGTTTTAACATTATTCCAGGATGTATGCAAGGAGGAAATACTATTACTAATCCAGGAAATCTTACAGCTGACAATTATGATCCAAATGCTAACGTAGAATGTGTTGATCCTCCAAACCAAGAAGATAATGACACAGGCCTTCCTTGTGAACCTTGTATATTTTCAGGATGCCCAGATCCAACAGCATGTAATAGTATAGTAGGTACTAATATGTTTGGTCTGTTAGGTTATGAAGCATGGGTATATAATGATGATGGTTCATGTGAATATCCTGACACTTGTAATGATTGTGATGGAAATTACTTAACTGATGGATGTACTGATGAAGCAGCATGTAACTATGATCCAACAGCAGAATGTGGACCTAATGATCAACTTTGTGATTATGGTTGCTATGGTTGTACAGATGAAGCTGCTATTAATTATGATCAATTAGCTACTATGGATGATGGAAGTTGTGAGTATGATGAAATGTGTTGGGATATAACAATAACACAATGTAATGCAGCTTATTTATCATTTGCTTATCAAATTGCTGAACTAGAAGGAACTAGAGCTCCTGGTGGTCCTAGTATGTGGACAAATGTAACACTTAGATGTGTGTCTATAGGATACCCATCAGCTGCAACTGAAATTGGACCTAATGCTCCTGATGGAGAATTTGGAGGTAACCCACCTTTTGTAGATGGAACAAGCCCTAATGGTTTAGGAGAATATGTTGTTTATGAAGGTTTTACAGCACAAATGGAAGGAGGACCTGGAGATGATTTAGGAATACCTTACGTACCAGCGGGTGTATGTCCTACTGATGCTTTACCTTTAGGTGCTAGTTTAATGAATTTTAGTTGGCAACAATTTGATCCTAATGATTATGGTAATATAGGTCAAGGTGGTTGTTGTGTACCTGCATTAGTACATGTAGATTCTGCAGGACATCCTAATGTTTATACAAATGCAGGTACATTGTCTGCAGGTACTAATTTTGGTCAACTTGTTCCTAATCAAACGGGTCTTTCACAAGCAATAGCTGTTTGTAACAATGAATCACCTTGTGCAACTGAGGTAGGTCCTAATAGTAGCTATTATTGTAATGGAAATCCAACAACTACTATAGATTTTAATGATTATGATAGTGATGGTGGTCCTGATGACGATGATATAATATATAACCCACCTATTGATGAAGGATTAGTAAATGAACAAGCTGACATTCCAACAGGTCTTGGAATATATGTTGATTATGGAGAACCTTATAGAGATGTACAATGGGGTCAGGATCCTGACGCAATTTGGAGAGTTACTAGTGTATCAGAACCTTATTCATCTACAGGAGAAGTACTTTATTTACCTACATCAACTGATGATGAATGTTATGAATACTCAATGAATGGACCATTTATGCAAGATGGTCAACCAGAGACAAGAGTTACAAGTACTAGTGATAAATTTACAAATCCAAATAGATCTGTAAATCGCCCTATTAATAGAGATGTTCAAAGAACAATTAATGAAAGTAAAAGATTAAGAAAAGCTATTAAAAAAATATTTAAAAAATAAGTTATGTTAAAAAAAGAGTTTAAACGTAGAGATGTAGAAAGAATGAGAAACCTAATTAAAGGTGATGTTGGTTCTTCATCTGAAACTCAAATTGGTTACAATAAAAAAAGAATTGAATATAAAGAAGGAGACATTTGGACAGAAGGAAGAAAAACATGGACTATAAAAAATGGAATAAAAAAAACTGTATCAAAATTAAGTTCAATAAGAAAAGAAATATTTACTCCCTTATGTTGTCCTAAATGTAGTAAAGTAATAAAACATCCTTTAGACAAGAGTAATTATAAAGTTCATAAAAAATGTCATGATTGTGTTATAGAATTTGAACATAAACTTAGAATAAAAGGTAAATATGATGATTATATAAAAAAATTAAAAACTAAAAATGCTCTTGACATAATTAATGAAACAGAAGCATATTTATTAGATATGGTTAATACATCTAATGAAGGGTATGTTTCTGAAGATGGTGTAGTTGAAAAATGGGTAGGGGGTATTAATAAAAAAGAATTTACTAAAAAAATAAAAGATATTACTAAAGCACGTAAAGAATACGTAGAAAAAGAATCAAATGGATAAGTTAAAAGAATATATTATAGAACTTATACAAGAATATACAGGTACTGGAGCTGGTGGAGGAAACGCTACTGATGGTAATGATATAACTTCTCCTAGACCTTTTGCAGATGATATGTCTGAAATAGAAAATTATATCTTTAAAAACGTTTATGGAGGAGAAGGAGGACATTATAGAAAAGACCAATATAATGGAAACTACCCTAACAGACATAAAACAACTATGTTTGAAAATGAAGATCAAGTAAGAGAATACATAAGAAATGAAATAAGAAGTTATTATGGGGTACATGATACTTATGGAGCAAGTCCCCGTCAAAAAAGAAATTTAAGTGGATTTATAGGGGTACAAGAACAAATGGATCCTGGTAAACAAGCAGAATTTACAAGAAGAAAAATAGATCTTCAAAAAGATTTAGCACAAGTTGATATAGAAATGACTAGAGAACAATTAAAAGCTATTAGTGCACAAACACAACAAGCAACAAGTCAAATATCTCAACAAATTGCCCAAACAGAACAACAATTACAAGATGCAATTCAACAAAAAAGAGATCAAACAAAAAAAATAATAGATGTAGAAAGAGAAATATCTGACTTAGAAGAAGATGAAGAAATTACACCAGATTTAAAAAAGAAAAGAAGAGAAGAATTAGATAAAGAATTATCAACAACAAAAGGCTCTCTTGAAGGAGTTAAAGACCAAATTATACAATTTAAAAAAACAAAAGATCAACTATTCGGTCAACAAGCTCAAAATTCAGCTAATGCTTCTCAACAAGTAAAACAAATTAGGGACCAAATAAGACAACAAACTAAAGCCATGAATTCAATAGGAAAAACACAACCAGGACAAGCAATGCGAGAATATTTTAAAGATACCCAAAGTAACTTAATGGAAAGAATGGATTCTTATAGAAAAGAAGCTAAAAGAAACATTCTTATGGAAGGAGTTATGAAAACATTTTTTGAAATGTTTGATAATGGTATGACAAATGAAGAAATAATTCAAGATTATGCTTCAAAAGGAACCCAAGTTCCTGAAACTTTTGTAGGTACTGCTAGAAAACAGTATGAAACTTATAAAAAGATGAAATTAGAACTAGACATGAGTGAAAAAGAATTTAAAAATTCAGCTAAAGAAATAGTAAATAACCCTGAAATGATAGAACGAGATTCAGAAGAAAAACAATTAGCTTCAGGACTTTTTAAAGAAGAAATATTAAAAAAACAAATAATAAAAGAACTTAATAAAATAAAATAAGATGGGGAAAACAGCAACAACAGTATCAGCAAGTGTTACTTATACAGCAAGTGCTGGAGATACAATAACAAGAATATATGCTAGTAATGGAAATGCAACTTTAACTAGTGTTGAATTTGGGCAAAATCAAAATCCATATAGTGCAGATGCAGTAACAAGTAGAGTATCTGATATAGATATAAAATCAGGAGTATATTTAGAAGGACCTATAATTCAATTTAAAAATGATGATGCTAGTAATATAGTATTAGTATACCTTGATCAAAAATAATGATGAATATTAAAAAAGTAATAAAACGATTAGTAGAAGCTGAGGTAACTAAAAGATATCCTATGCCTCCTGAAATTAAGGATGCATTAGAGAATAAACTTAAAATGAATCCTATACCTCGTTTTGTAAATAACTTAAAAGCAATTAATTCTATTCCTGCTTCTTATAGAATATTTTTACATAATAATCAGTTTTTTGATATAATTTATGAAGAATTTTCATTAATGGTTAAAATAGGAACTAAAGAATATTACTTAGCAGACTTACAAGAAAGAAATAATGCTATAAAAGACATAAATAGACTATTAACAGGTCCTATTATGAAAAAACAAGGAGAAGAAGAAGAAGCATCTCCAAAAGGAGGAGGAGCTCCTTCACCCCCATCATTACCAACTATACCGCCCCCACCACCACCACCAACCCCTGATGAACCTGAAGCATAATGGAATATAAAAAAATATTTGGAGAATTATACAGTAATGCTAAAGAAAAATTTAGCATTAAACAACCTCCTAAACTTTTTTTAAAACAAGACCCTAAAAATGCTAAAAATATATTAGGTCGTACAGCATACTATGATCCTGGAGAACAAACTATTGTTATATTTATAACGGATAGACATCCTAAAGATATACTTAGATCTTTTTGTCATGAAATAATACATCATGTACAAAATGAAAGAGGTGATTTAGATGTAAGTGGTAATATGTCTCCAACATACGCTCAAGATGATAAACATATGAGAGCAATGGAAAAAGAAGCATACTTAGAAGGAAACTTATTATTAAGAGATTATGAAGATAATAAAAAATATAAATAATGGGGAAGTTTAATTATAAAAAATGGAAATCTAAGTATCTTTTAAAAGAACAAGCAAATACTGTAACTTATTTAGGTTGCTCAATGTGTTCTGCTGATAATCCCTATTATGCAGGTATGCAGGTGTGTACTCCTACTATTCCTTTTACATTAAATACAGATGATATTGTAAATAACGATGATGGTTTTACTGATCCTTTTGTTTTAAATTTTGATGAATATCTACCAGGTTTTGAATCTATAGGATATTATCATGATTATATGTTTCAAAATGTCAGTATAGTTGGAACCCCTAGTATAGGATGTATTGGAGGAGGTGATGGTTATAATCCTTATGGTTGTACAGATCCTAATGCATATAATTATGACCCAAATGCTGAAATTGATGATGGTTCATGTGATTCACAACTACCAGACGAACCTTGTCCTCCACTTGAAATTATAGCACAACCAGATTTTATATATGAAAATCCTACTACATTTAATTGGACAGGAGGATGTCCTGATTTACCTATATATGCTACTCTTAGTGGTGGAGGAGCAGGACAAATAAATGTAAATTGGGAAGCAGGAGGACAATATATCCCAAACACAGGAGAATTTACATGGAATTTACCCTGTGAGGAATTACAAGTAGGTATGGAATATTATTACTACATAGCACAAGTAGTTGATGAAAATGTAGCATATGGTATAGATAACATTTATAACATGAATGGGGACGAACAAGGAGGTTATGGTTTTTATCTTTATTCTAATAATACTTTAGGAACAATATATATTGATCCACTTTTATGTCCTGATCAAAGTGGTTGTACAGATGAAAATGCTGAAAATTATAACCCTGAAGCTACATATGATGATGGTTCATGTGAATATCGTCCTGTAGTTGGTTGTACTGACGAAACAGCTATAAATTATGATGAAGAAGCTGTTGAAGATGATGGAAGTTGTGTATATCCTGAACCTGGATGTACAGATGAAAATGCAATCAATTATAATCCAGAAGCAGATGTAGATGATGGGTCTTGTGAATATGAAGGTTGTACTGATGAAAATGCAACTAATTATGATGAAACTGCTAATGTAGATGATGGTTCTTGTGTTTACCCTGTACCTGGATGTACAGAAGAAGGTGCATGTAATTATGATGAAAATGCTGAAGTAAATGATGGAAGTTGTGAGTATGAATCATGTGCAGGTTGTATGGATAATTCAACATATTTTAATATAGAAACTCAACAAGAAGAATTAATAGCTGTTAATTATGACCCAGAAGCTACACTTCCAGGTCCTTGTCAAGGATGTGCTGATCAACAATCAGATAATGCTAGTTTTATTAGTGTATCACAAAACTTTGCAGTTGGTTCAGGTAATGCTAATCAATTATATATTGATGTTCTTCCTGAAGGATGGAACACAACAGAACTATGGACAAATTTTGATTATGGTTGTCTTGATTGTTGTGTTTATTCGGGATGTTCAGATCCAGAAGCAGATAACTTTTGGCCAATGGCAGATCCTAATAATCAACCAACTACTTATGGAGCAACATGGACATTTATAGATGATGGTAGTTGTGAATATACAATACCAGGTTGTACAGACCCACAAGCAGGAAATTATAACCCAGATGCTACAGTAAATGATGGTTCATGTAATTATTTTACTACGGGTGATCCTATAGAAGGTTGTACAGATGAAAATGCTGACAATTACAATGAAGAAGCTACTCAAGATGATGGTTCTTGTGAATATACAGTATTTACATGTGAAACCCTTACTAGTGGCACACCTGCTCAAATTATTTCTGAAGAATGTACTGAATCAATAAGTTCAGAACCTGCAGACGGAGAAACAACTTTTACTACTTTAGAATCTTGTCAAGATATTACAGGATGTGTAAAACCTGAAGATGAATATGGGGGTTGTACAGATATTACTGCAACAAATTATGACTCAAATGCTAGTTATGATGATGGAAGTTGTGAATATCCTGAAGATCCTTGTACTCAATTTAACACTTATGATGAAGAAGGTCAAGCACAAGCATGCTATATGACTTTTGAAGCACCTGTTTTTGACCCATCAACTGGATTTGGTTTTGGTCAAGAAGTTATAGATTTCTTTAATGATCTTACTAATAATGGTGAATGTTGTCCTGAACAACCAGAACCAGAACCACGTTATACTTGTTTACCAACAGTAGGATCAGACACTCAATATTGTGTAGAAGATCCTAATGGTGCTTTTACATCTGAATCAGAATGTAACGAATCATGTCCTGAAATTAATTGTGTTGTTCATCTTGATACTATAATATGGCCAGGAACAGGATTTAATAATGCTGAAGAGTTTTGTGGTAGATGTGAAGTAGGAGGATATGAAGCAGCAGAAATGCAAATAAGTACTTCAACAGGACAAATGGCTAATTGTGGTTGTTGTGAAGAAGTTGATAATACTAATTATGCAACAGATATGATTACAGGATGTGATGGATTTAATTCTATAGGTTTTCCTCAAAGTTTTAGAGATCTTATTTGTGAACAATGTGAAGATCCTAATTATGTAAATATACACTGTGAATGTTGTGAAGAAGGAGTTAATTATAATATAGACACAGTTACAGATGATGGATTTAATTGTAGTGAATTAGATTCATGGTTAACTTCAACATTTGGAGAAGGACCATTTACAGGTGCAGTTGATTTAGAGGGTAATACCTATGATATAGGTACAGTAGATGGATTTTGTAGTTATTGTCAACCTGGTGTTGAATTTACAGGTACTTTTAATAGTGATGTTTATTATGCTGAACAATGTGCTTGTTGTGATAATAGAAATATAACAAGACCTGTTCCTGCACCAACTCCTGAACCAGAAATTACTAAAGACCCTGAAATAAATAGAATGCAAAAATTAGCAGGATTAAAAGATAAAAAAATAAAATGAAATTAAAATTAAAAAATATCATTAAAGAACAAAATATTCAACCTGGAGAAGGGTGTTCTGATCCTGCTGCATTAAATTATGATCCAAATGCTAATGGTGACTCTCAATACGGTGCTTTTATTTGTCAGTATGATTATGGATGTGCTAATTTTAGTCAATGGGCACTTCAACTTCATGGATTAGCTGTATTAAATGAACAACTTAATAATATACCTTTTCCTAATCAAGCAGCTGTTAATCAAGGATTAGCTAATGATCCTGTTGCTCCTAATGAAATGGAAGATTACATATGTAATGTTATATGTAATACTAGTGTTAATATAAATCCAGGACAATATTGCCCTGCTTGTTGGGCAGGACAAGGAGGTTTTGATTTTGATAATCCTATGAACAGTTATAACATTGGGTTATCTATGTGTACATGTTGTCAAGATGTACCTATAGAAGGTTGTACAGATCCTACTTCAGAAAATTATAATCCAGAAGCTTCTATTGATGATGGGAGTTGTATATATCCTACAACAAATTATTCATGTATGCAAGCAAGTATAGGAGGAGGTGTTATTAATGGTAATTGTGTTTTAGATGAAAATGGTCCTTATAGTTCATTAGAAGAATGTGAAATGGATGGATGTTCAGCATGTATGAATATTGATTTAAATGATTATTTTGCAGATTGTCCTGGACCAAGTTCTATATGTGCAGGATTTAATAGTGCTCAAGAATTTTGTGGTAGATGCGTAGTTGCACCTTCAAATACTAACGAATGGGCAGCATTAAATTTTGATAATGATCATATAACTTGTGAGTGTTGTGCACAAATTGATGTCACACAATATGCAACTGATGCTATTGTTACTAATGATGAATATGGAGGACAAATGGTAGGATGTGAAGCTTTTAACAACCCATTATTCCCACAAGATTTTAGAGATTTAATTTGTAATCAGTGTTTAGATCCTACTTATGTAAATGTGCATTGTGATTGTTGTGAAGAGGGAGTTAATTTTGAACCTGAAGGAATGCCATTAGCCCCTGACACAGCTAGTCCAGAAGGAATGCCTAGTCCAGAAGGAATACCTACTATAGGTACTCCTGATAAACCTAAATATCCTAAATATCAAAAGAAACTTTTAAAACAAAAACCATTTTTAAAAGAATCTATAATTAATAGGTTTAAAAAATTAGCAGGAATAAAACCTGAAAAAAAATAATATGTATAATTAAAAATAAAACGTTATGAAAGTGTTAAATAAGTTATTTTCCGG
>MDSZ01189928.1_pt1 | contig 11088 bp, 12 predicted proteins | sample 811201 | NCBI WGS metagenome assembly MDSZ01 (sample SAMN05326647, study PRJNA326480) | marine metagenome | isolation source: seawater | place: Indian Ocean: North | collected 2010 | reverse complement strand
TTGTTGCTTTTGGTTCAACAACAGATTACACAGATCCACTAACAACTTTATCTGCAGATGTGAGTGGTGATGATGTAAGATTATTGGCAACTAATATTACAGATAATAGTTTAGTGTTCAAGTTTCAACGTATAGTAATTAACGTGTAATAATTACGTTAGGTTTATAAAAATTCACATAAATATTCATAACAAAAGGACGAATATAAAGTATGGCTAGACAAGCAATCAATATTGGATCAAGTGCAAACGACGGCACAGGTGATCCGTTAAGAACAGCGTTTGACAAGATAAACGACAACTTCGTAGAACTTTATGGTGCTGACAACGACATCAATACGCTTGATGCAAATTTAAATGTCAACAACAATGCAATTACAACAGGTGTTACAAACGGTGATATAACAATAACACCAAATGGCACAGGAAGTATCAAACTTGGTGCTATGAAATTTGTTGGTACAACAATGAGTTCCGATGATTCTACCCAGATCACGATTGCTGAGAATATAGAAAGCACAGGAACTTTGAGTGTAGCAGGAGCATTGAGTTCATCAACAAGTCTAGCATTGGCTACAGGAGCCACAGTAACAGGTATTGCAGATGAAGACAACATGGCGAGCAACAGCGCCACTCTATTAGCAACACAACAGTCAATCAAAGCATACGTTGACACACAAATTACAGCAGAAGATTTAGACATCACTGCCGACGATTCTACGGCGCTATCCATTGATTTAGATTCAGATACTTTACATTTCGCTGGTGGCACAGGTATCGCTACTACAGTCAGTGGAAAGACAGTTACCCATGCAATCGATGGAACGGTAGCCACATTGACAGGTTCTCAAACTTTAACAAACAAAGTGTTGACTGCTCCTACAATAAATGGCGCAACAATGACAGGCAATGTTACTGTTGATAATTTAACTTTCAATGATACAGATATAACCACCGCTTCGAATGGTAATCTAACTTTAAATCCGGGTGGTTCTGGAACAATTGAACTACATGCAAATACAAATGTAACAGGTAACATTACAGTTTCTGGAACAACAAACACGGCAGACGTTGCCACTACAGGTAACACTACAATATCTGGCTCATTAACAACAGGAACATTTGCTGTTGGTGACTTGAACATCATTGCTGACGGGACTATTACTTCTGATACAAATGGTGACATAGCAATTGATCCAGCAGGAACTGGTGCCATTGTTTTAACTGGTCCAATCACACATGCAGGGACACAGACAACAACAGGACAACTGAACGTAGACAATTTGAGATTAGACGGAAATGTTCTTTCTGCTACATCAGGTGCAATTACACTGACACCAGCGACTGGTCAGAACGTTACAGTAAGTGGAACAAATGTTAAACTTACAGCCGGTGAAACAAACTTTACTTTAATGGAAGCAACAACAGTAAGAACTGATTTTATTTCCAGTGACACATCGAACGCTGATATTGATATTACTACGCAAGGAACTGGTGTTGTTAAATTAGAAGATCAAACGCAATTGACACTAACTGGATCGTTCCTTCCAGCAATACATACTTTCACTGCGACGGACTCTGTAACAATAGCGGAACACGCCGGAAGGACTTTATTGCTTGGCGAAGTAGGCGGTAACGCTTTAGTTACACTTACACTTCCAGCGGCGACTGGCTCTGGAGCAACTTACAAATTTATAGTTTCTGTAGCAAACACATCTAACTACGTGATCAAAGTGGCAGATGCGTCTGACACAATTGACGGTATAATGTTATACCTAGATGAAGACGGTACGGCAGTATCGGCTTTTCCAACAGTGGCGGCTTCAGACACAATTACACTTAACGGTGGAACAACAGGCGGTATAATTGGTGACTATTTAGAACTAGTTGACATTGCCACTGATCAATACCACGTAAGAGGTGTGATGAGGGTAGCGGCAGGTGCCAACCCAGCAACGCCATTTAGTGCTACAGTAAGTTAATAGGCAAAGTAACGCAGTAAGTCTTACGACACCACAAGAATGAAGAGACATTTTATTAGGAAAAAACAGCATAAGTCTCCACAATCAGAGATTAAACGTTTGGAGGAGGCCATACGGCGTGAGCAAGATAAAACAGAACGTGAGAACCTCAGACAGCACCTAGAACACTGGAAACGTACACAGAATAATAGCAGGTAGTTACCAATAAATACGCTTGTAAGGAGTAAAGATATGGCAACACCAGTGTGGACAACCACAGCAGGTAAACTTGCAACTATAGATGAACAAGTAGCATTTTCGCTTCAACTCGAGGCAAATGACCCAGTCGCTGTAGGTGATTCAACGGCCATAATTTACTCCGTGATAGCAGGAAGCCTACCGGCAGGAATGCAGGTTACCACAGATGGCTTACTGACAGGTACTCCGGCTGAGGTTGCCAAAAGAACTCTTTACACCTTCGTCGTGCGAGCCACGGCCGGTACCGCTATCACAGATAGAACTTTCAGTTTAGATGTACAGGGAGCAGACACTCCAACATTCACAACTGCTTCAGGACAACTGAAATTAGATGATTCTACAAGCGTAGGTTTGTTCTGGGTTATAGATGGTTCCAGTGTTTCTTTGCAGATGCAGGCAACAGATACAGATACAGCGGCAGGACAAACCCTAGTGTACGAAATAGTGCAAGGTGAATTACCTCCGGGAGTGACCATGAGCAAAACAGGGTTGATATCTGGAATAGTTGAACTTACAGAGGATACGCGGTACGGTAAGCGTGGAGGATACGATGGAAGTGGCGTGGAAGATAAGTTCAATGGCACATATGACAGAACTGTAACAACAAAAAGTATCGGTAGAAATTACGATTTTATAGTAAGGGTATCCGATGGCACTAGTTTCGTAGAACAGAATAACAGTATACTAGTCTATTCAGCAGACTATTGGAGAGTTTCAAATACAGAGATTACGATTGATGCAACTGAAATTGAGGGATCTCCTCTTACAATGGACCTAAGTGCAAACAGGAGACCTGTGTTCAGGACTGGATCCGATCTTGGAACTTTCAGACATGATAATGCCTTAGTAATTAAAATTGATGTGGAAGATTTCGACCCATTGCAGGCAGACCTCGAGTACTCTATACAGTCGGGATCATTGCCTCCAGGTGTTTCTATAGATATCAAGTCTGGAGAACTATACGGACAATTGGCAAGACAATCAGCAGTTGAAAAAACTTATAACTTTACAATCAGGGCTAATAGAGTAATTTCAACAGACATGAACGTGTTTACAGACCAAGCGTTCACCATGAAGGTAATAGGAGAAATTGACGTAGGTATTGCATTTACTTCACCAACTATTTTAGGCACCCTGAAAGCAGACGTGCCAAGTTTACTTTCAGTTGAGGCTGTGGCGCAAGACACAAACCGTGTTTTAAGTTATTCGGTTACATCAGGATCATTACCGACAGGAATCACACTGTCAGAACAAGGAAATTTTGTAGGTACAATTGATCCAAGTGATTTTACAGATTCAACAAGATCTTTTACGTTTACGATAACAGTAAGTGACCAATATCAGTCAGCGGCTTCTTCAAAAGAATTCACAATTAATATTGACATACCTTTCACTACAGTAGAATATGGAAACATGGACGGCCATGCTACCTCATTTATTGATCAAAATATATTCTACCAAATAGCACAGGATCCAAACATAAATTCTGTAGACAATATTTTCAGGCCAGAAGATCCAACATTTGGAATAAAGTTGAAACCAGACATGTTGATGATGTCAGGCCTTGAATCACAAACTTTAACTGCGTTCCAGCAACAAATGGAACAAAACCATGCACCCAAAACACTTTACTTCGGAGATATAAAAACTGCCGTAGCCAAAGAAGGTACAACTACGAAATATGAGGTTGTCTACATAGAGATTAAAGATAATTTGGTAAACAATAGTGGTCAAGCAATATCAAGATCAATCAAATTACGTGATCCAATCGTTAAACCTATACTAGGTCCTAGGGCTTCAAGCATGAATGCTACTGCTGACTATGTAGATTATGAAGTCACTACAGACGGTGGCCTTTCATTCAGCACTTCAGGGTCAAAAGTGAGATTTGCAAATCAATTAAGTGCTGATTTGGGAACAATTGAAACTTTATATCCCAATGCAGTCGCTAATATGAGATTAAGAATGAAGAGCCTTGGGCACAAGGAGTATGATTATTTGCCACTGTGGATGAAAACAACACAGGCAGGCGACCTTGCGCCTTTGGGGTATGTTATGGCAGTTCCAATATGTTATTGTAAAGCAGGAAAATCAGCCTTGGTTAAGAAAAGGATCCAAGACAAAAATTTAAAATTTAAAAATATTGCATTCACAATCGATAGATATATTGTTAGTAAGAGTAAAGTTGCCACAGAAACATTTACAGGTGACGGTACTACTAAGAGTTTCACAGTAGACGAAATATTACATGCAGAAGATATTTTAGTTAAAGAAGGAACTAACGTGGTTTTTGTTGGACAAGGTGTAACCGCAGATAATAACATATCGCCAACCTATCTTACAGCAGACGGCACACTGAGATCTGCTGACCATGAACTTGGAATCTCACTTTCACACAACACAACTACAAAGAAAACAACTATAACCTTTACCAAAGAAGTACCTCAAGCGGGCACAATAATTAAGGTGGAGAGAAGCAACGATAAATATCTTAAATTTAGAGACAAAGGAATACAGTAATGGCTAGTAACATAGTACCAGGAAACATAGATGCAACATTCCCAAAAGCCGGACAGGACAATAGTTCGCAGGGTTTTAGGGATAACTTTAATGAAATAAAAACCAATTTCTCGACAGCACAATCAGAAATTACAAATTTACAAACTAACAAAGCAAGTCTTAATGGTACGAGTGACTTTGCAAATAATGAAGTTCAAAGAGCAAAATTAAAAAATACAAGTGAGACAATTTTTGCACACGGTAGTGTGTCTAGTGGAAACGTCACTCTTAATCACGAGAATGGACATTACCAGACTCTTACCATTACTGCTGACACGACTTTCTCTTTCCTAAATTTTCCTACAGGAGCGTTAGGTAGAATAATATTGGATATAACAGTTGCGCCAACTTCTACAGGTGTTTTAACGTTTCCGAGTGCTGTGATTAAAGCAGATAATGTTACAGGTAGTGATGGAACTTCAGATACGATCACTATAGGACTTGGCAGAGCACTATTTGAATTTGTGTCACCAGACGGTGGCACGACTGTATTGATGCACCAACTTGGTAAACAATACGCATAATAATTAAGGAGTCATATGTACTTCCATCCATTACAAGAAGAAATAGGGAACATGTCTGAGGAGGACATTTCAAAAAGGATCAAGGAACTAAACAGGAAAGTTGCAATCGCAAGGCGTGGACGAAATCCAGAACTATTGGCTAATCTACAATTGGCCCTCAATACATATCGTGATGCCATAAGACAGAGAAGAATTGAAGAATGGCACAAGAATAATAAGAAGTTAAGAGGAGAACCAGATATCGGAGATCTCATCAACATCGATTAGTAAATATTCTCGATGTCAAATACATTCACCTGGAAAACTAAATTCAAATCTATAATTATTGTTGACGGAGAATTGTTTTCAAATGAATACAATTTAAAAATTTCACTTACACCCCACACACCGGATTTGAAAGAGCAGACCAATTATTTTGAAAGATTAAAAAGTCTTTTTGAACAAGTATTCGCAAACACAATTACCACTTGGAGAGACGAACCATTATACACCTTGTTACAGACCAGTGCATCAAATAGATTTATTGAGTTACCCAAACCTCCATACGATCAGATAATGGCCGCAGTTTGTTTTTGTAAGGCAAACAGCATCTTAAACAGTAAAATAGTCATCAACAACATAGAATTATCATCTTGGCAGGGAGACGGTATTACCTACAAGGTTGACAAAGACAGTAAAGAACTTATACTGTTAGATAGACCCGATTGGTTTTCTGAAAAATTCAGCAATTTCGATCCATGGTGGTTAAGGGCAGACACGGCGACATATGATCGAGAACTTGACAAAGGCATTTACACAGGACACTTTAGTTGGAACAATCAAGAGATTCCTGTTGACAAGAAGCACGAGTACCATGCTAAAATATTTGAGTTCCAACCAAAGGTTTTAGATGGCGGCAAAAACAAAGATAAATGAACACGGTGATGTGATATTCTCAGAAGAGGATGCCATTGATTTACTTTACACAAATCCAGAATTTGATATTTCAAAACTTTATTTCAACGAGATTCAAAAGTATTCAGACAGTCTAAAAGAGTTGGGTGTTGATCTGCCAGTGATCAACAAGGCACCAGAAAGGCCAAAACTCGAAACATTCGATAAGGAAAATTGTGACAAATGGCACATGCCTGAGAAATATTATCAAATAAACGTTTTACAATGGTTGCTTGATAAATGTCAAAACGATGAAGAGAAATTACGAGTACAGATGGAATATGATCTTTTTGAGAAGAAAGACTTTATTCGTGTATTGCAGTTCTTAATCTACTTTGTGGACACTCTACGTGAGAATAATATAGTATGGGGAGTAGGCAGAGGATCAAGTGTGGCAAGTTTCTGTTTGTTCCTGATTGGTGTCCATAAGATTAATCCCATGCTGTATAATTTAGACATCAGTGAGTTTTTAAGATGATAAGTAGTTATAATAGGAGTATATAATTATGGTAGCAAGAGCACCGAGAAAAAGAATGTATAGAACCATGCAAGGTCGTATGGTAGATATAGAAAAATTAAGGGCGGCAAACGAGTCAGTACAGGCTGTTGGTAATATGAAGGTCAACGCCAGGGGTGATGTGTTAGGAGCAAGTGGAAAGATAATAACACCAAAGGAAACTGTAATCAAAAAATATTACGAACAACCTAAGGGAATGGTTAGTGACACTCCACGTAGTAGGCCTATGCCAGCACCCAAAAAAGTAGAGCCCGTTAAAACAGCAAAAAAGGCAACGTCTGTTGCACCTAAACCTGCAACAAAGAAAGTAGTGTCAAAAACTAAACAGGTCTCCACCCCAGAGAAAAAAGGCATAGACGCCGCACTTGACGGACTAGAATAAATCTGTTAAAATAATCCTATAATGGGACAATTAGAAGATTTACAAGCAAAAGGTTTTGGATCACACGGTGGTAAGACATACGAGGTTGATTACGATATAAAGCCACTAAAAAAGAGAGTGCTTGTTTCAGACATGCACTTTGGCGAAACTAAAACCAAAGGCGGAATTATCTTGAACGACGATGACGGAACAGAGTCTGGTATTCATCCTAGATGGGCAAAAGTCTATGCAATAGGCGATCAACAAGAAGACGTCACGGTTGGACAGTGGGTAATGGTCGCACACGGTAGATGGAGCAGGGGTTTTAAAGTTAAAAAAGAAGGCATGGAATTGGAAGTCAGAATGATTGATGAAAACGACATACTTCTTGTATCAGACGACGAGCCAACTCAAAATAGAATGCAGGCAGGCTACATTAACACAGGTGGTATGCAACAGATGGCATCACTACCGGGAAATGATTAAACGATCACATACCTGTTACGTTTGTTCTAAAATCTTTGATAACGCAATATACTGGTATGACAGCCTACACGACACCAAATATGATAAAAGGATCATAAGACCATTTTGTGGCTATGTTTGTGCTAACAAATATCGAGACACAACTGACGTCAATGACTATCCACAGCGAAGACCGTTGCCACATGGCGAACAATGGAAAATAATACAGGACATAGATTATATTGAATATGAAACAGATTGAGATAAACAGTTTCCGTGACATACTCCTTGATGACCTTGAACACATAATATTAAATGAGTATCTACACAATGACTTAAACGGAGACAATGTTTCAACTTTTTATGATCCTAACAATTTACGTGGGTATAAATTTACAAAAAAATACAATTTAATATATCAAAACGATGATTTCAATTATCATCATGATCCAAAATTTAATAGGAATAGCACGAATATTCTTAAGAATATAATATTGCAGAATCACGACAAGTTCTTTTTGGTAATAGATAATGGTTTATTTGATTATCACACATTAATGACTTTAGAAAATTGTCAAGTTTGGCCAAGGAAATATTTTACTACGGCCAAATGTAAAAAGTTTATTAACACGGGTTCGACCGATGATTCAGTGATTGAAAAAACGAGGAATCATTGGTTTTGCTCTATATTAGGACGTAACGATCTCTTCCGCTCTATGATGTTTGATTGGATAATAGATAATGGATTGGATAAAAACAACAAAGTTTCATATCTAGCCTATGGTCAAGATGGTTTACGTGATTTAAACAATTCCAATGAAAATTTACGATCACAAAATATTATTTCAAAATATAAAAACTTATTGCCTTTCAACAATTTTGAAAATAAGAATGATATACCTACTGACAATGATGGAAGACTGCGTAAAGTCATGCCTTTGTATGACTGCTTATTTAATTTGGTTATGGAGACCTTTGCGGTGGAGCCAAATGCATACCTCACTGAAAAAACTGGAAACGCAATACGATATGGCCATATACCGATAATCATTGGGGGATCCGGATCAATGAAAAAACTTCAGGACATGGGCATGATTGTGCCAGATTATATCAAGTGGCCAATCTGGGATGACTTGCCTATTGACCAGGAACAGTACAGTAAATTAGATATTATGCACAGACAACTATATAAATTTTTTGAGAAGAACAAATTGAATGATATTGCAGAGGACTGGTATCCATATGCTTTACGCAATTTTAAAAAATTTAAAAACATTGAAGGTGACTGTATGGAGGAAGAAAAAGAAATATGTCGATGGATTCTAACAAGCACCCATAATTTAAACAATAAAAAATATCAATATCTTTATGCCTAAGAAAATAAAAATTAAGAAAGTAAAAGTAGAAATAGATAAATTGGTAACAATGGCAGAGATGGGACTGGGAGTAGAACGTCCGCTGAACAAAGAGAAACGTGGATGGATATCAAAACTCAAAAAAGATGGTGCCTGGGATCCGATACTTGTTACACCTATAAAAGATTCAGGATACTATCTACTCACAGACGGTTGGCACAGGGTACAGGCCGCTAAAGGATTGAAGAGAAAAACCATTAATGCATTACAACTACCTGCGAACGCAGGACTCAGCATGGCCAAAGCAAACAAAATTCTTAGGGACATTGATCGAGAATATGGTTTCAAACTTCATTGCAGTGACATAATCGGACACTGGGCCATGATGGAAACACTATTAGAGTAGACATATTTCAAATATCTGTTATAATATAGTATGGTAAAACGTTTTGGTTTCTGTTGCAAATGGCTTAACTCTGAAAAAGAGTTTGGCGGCATGAAAGTTAATGCTAAAGACAGAGAACTAAACGGCAGATCAACAACAATGCGTTGGCTTCGAGAGCACAAGGATGAAGCAGAACAACGACAATGGGACATACTGACTCACAACACATTAGCGGCACGTAGACTTGTACAACGTGTTGGTAGTCTGCCGCCTGAACGTAGGATGGTCAGACTAGGTAGTGAAATGTTACAAGGATACACAGAGAAAGATTGGAAGTCGTGGTGGCAAAGACCTGAGTTGCAAAATCACCTGCCAAACTTATTTGCACCGGTGGGCGAAATGGCCAGACAACTTGGCGTAAAAGTAAGTTTCCATCCAGGACAATTCTGTGTGCTATCGAGTACGACGCCTGAAATAGTAGAACGTAGCATAGAAGAATTTGAGTATCATGCAGACATGGCTCGTTGGATGGGGTTTGGAAAGTCATTCCAAGACGGTTGCAAAATTAATGTACACATTTCTGGCAGGCAAGGTCCTGATGGTATACGTAAGGCACTTCCTAGACTTTCGCAAGAGGCTAGAAATTTGATCACTATCGAGAATGATGAGATGGGACATGGACTAGATGCCAGTTTAGAACTTGAAAAAGATCTCGCTTTGGTATTAGACATACATCATCATTGGATCAGAGACGAGGAATACATAGAAGCAAACGACGACAGGGTGAAACGAGTTATTGATTCATGGCGTGGTCAAAGACCAAGTATGCACTATTCTTATTCAAGAGACGAACATCTTGCAGTCGCCAACCTCGGAGACAAAACGCATACAGAAATGCACAATATTAAGGATCTACTACAACGTGGTTGTAAAAAGCAAAAATTGAGAGCACACTCTGACTTGTTACCAAACAGGAAAGTGAATGATTGGGCACTGTCATTCTCTGATAACTTTGACATACAAGTAGAGGCTAAAGGTAAAAACATGGCTCAGGAACAATTATATAGACAAGCCAAGGAAACTGCTGTAATATAGCAGTATGGCAAACGAAAAAGAAATTAAAAAATTGAATGAGAAAATTGACAGGTTGCAAAAAACCATCGAGGACCTTAACATAAAATTAAGCAAACACATTAAGTTTATCGATAGCACTTATGAAGGTTTGAAAAATCCTATAGAAGCGGCGAGGAAATGGTTAAGAAAATAAAAGAGTTTATGCGATGGGTTGACATGATACCCTTACTACATGCACCAGTTTATTTCCTTGCAATAGTGGGAGCAATCCTGTTAGTATTAACATTTGTATTATGAAAGATCTTTGGGTAGAAAAATATAGACCAAAAACATTGAAAGAGTATGTTGTGCGAGATGAAGCACAACGTCAACAGATCCAATCTTGGATAGACGACAAGGCGATTCCGCACTTGCTATTAAGTGGCGCTCCAGGTGTGGGTAAGACAACACTTGCAAAAGTACTGTTTGGTGAACTTGACGTAAGCAGTTATGACATACTAGAAATAAATGCTTCAAGGGAAAACTCCGTAGATACAGTCAGAGAAAAAATTAATTCATTCGTACAAATAATGCCTTTTGGTGCGTACAAATATGTGTTACTTGACGAGGCGGATTACATGAGTCCAAACGGACAGGCGGCGTTGCGTGGTGTGATGGAGATGTATCACACGTCAGCGAGATTCATATTGACTTGCAA
>MDSZ01265172.1_pt1 | contig 11089 bp, 7 predicted proteins | sample 811201 | NCBI WGS metagenome assembly MDSZ01 (sample SAMN05326647, study PRJNA326480) | marine metagenome | isolation source: seawater | place: Indian Ocean: North | collected 2010 | reverse complement strand
ATACGAGTTAAATTATCTATATATGAATATATTATATCGTAATGATGTCCTATCATATTAACAAATAATTCATATTGATCATTATTTGAATCTATACGTATATGTTCTGGTATTGTTTTGTTTAAACCTTTTTCATTATGAATATCATATAATGATGCAGTAGCTAACGTACCATTAAACCATTCTTCACCAAAACTTGATGTTGAATGATGTAAATGAAATTTACTACCAGATAAAAATTTTGGAAATGTTTCAACAGTATATCCTTGTGCTCCTATGAAAGATCCAGTTTGTCCATGAGTAAATAAACCACCGGTTGGTTCATTATATAACCATCTTTCAAATCCGTCAAAAGATCCAATAACTTGATCTTTACGTCTTTCAGTAGTTGCAACATTTCCTTGTAACGATCCTGTATCAGCACCTACTGCTGTTTCTAAAACAGCTAATCGTTTATCATAATGTTCAATTAATCCTAATTTATATTTAAAATTTTCTATTCTTTCTTTTGCAGAAGAAAAATGAACAAAATTATCAAATGCAGAATAATCAACTCCTATAGGTACGCCTGTTAACGAACCACTAAACATTTGATCTATAATATTTTGAGATGTTGCAAGATTTGCATCTAACAATTGATTCCAATTTCTAAAATCTGTTTCTGTAACAGTTGAATATTGAGTATCAATATCAAAATTTGGTCCTCTTAATTCTCTTTTATCTATTGGTGCTGCTTCTGGTCCTAATATGTTTACATTATCAATATATGAATCAGATAACTGTTCTACTACCCATACAAATGCACTTTCTGCTACAACCGATTCTGGTAATGGTTTATATAATCGTACTACAAAATCATTCTCTTCGTTCCATTCTTTTTGATTAATAATTTTGAAAACATTATTTTCTCCAAAATTTAAAGCTATATCTTGAGATATAGGAACTGTTTCAAATGCTTTTATTACTGGACTTCCATCTTCATCAAATACTTGAACTTCATCGCCATTACCATCTATTCGTGTTTCATATATAGGAGTTGTTGAACTACCATCTCCAATACTATCAAGATAAGTAGTAACATCAATATCAGCATTTGGTATGGCTTTAATATGTAATTCACGTCTATCAGATGAAATTTCTTTAATATATAATAAATTTTCTCCTTCTGAGCCTAATAAATCTTTATGAACATTAACAACAATTTCAAAATCTCCACGCTCTACACCCATTTCTTGAGCAGCAGCTGCATGATTAATTAAAACACGACCTTCATGATGTTCAAATTCGTCTATAGTTCCTCCTGTGATATATTGACCTCCAGGTCCTCTAGCATATAAGTGAATTTCAACTACTGGCGTATCAATTGGAGTGATTTCTTTAACATCTAATTGTAATAAATCAATGTCTCTGTCTTTCCATAGCAATCCTATGGATTTACCATCCTTTTGAATTATTTCTTCTTTATTTGTAAATCTATCTAACGCCATAATTTATCCTAAAATGGTAAATAATTATCATATGTAAGGCCAGGAATATATTCATTTAATATTCGTTGTGGTCCTTTTGGCCATACTAGTGCAAATTTCTTTTTCTTTCCTACTTTTTTATGTACTTTTTTTCTTACGTATTGAATTGCATTATATTGTGCTCTTAATTGTTTTACAAAATATTCATCAACTTCTGATTTAAATTCATTTAACAAACTTAATAATCCTCCAGCATTAAAGTTATCTAAAAATTCTTTTAATGCTAATAACAAATCATATATCTCTTGAAATTCTTCTACTGTAGAAGCTTCTAATAATGCTGCATCAATTCCTTTAGACATATCACACATATCAGAAACTAGTTGAGTTACTTCTGGTAATACGCTATCACAATATTGACCTGAAATCAAAAATTCATTTGCTTGATCATCTATTTCATTCCATATACATGCTTTTAAATACCAATTATCTTTCATAAATCTCCATGGAGGTAATATATATTTGTCTTGAGGAACTTCTCCTATAATTGCATCTGCAATAAAAAATAATGCAGCTCCTGCGGCAACTCCTATAGTAATTGGATTCATTAAAACAGCCGCTGTACCACTTCCAAGGAAGCCAGATGGTCCTAGAAATGCTGCTGGAAGTGCTCCCGCAGCTAATCCACTCGATCCAGCCAACACTAAAGGACCGGTTGCTGCAACCACTGCTTGTGCATATCCAGCTGTTGCTGCTAATGAATATGCAATCGCTAAACCTGTACCAGTTAATGCTACAGCTCCAGCTGTTCCTGCACCAACTGCTTGACCTCCTGAATTACCATTTAACCAACCTGCAAATTTATCACGATGTACTGATTTCATCCATTTATATTTTTTAACTATATCATTTTCTTCAGATTCAGATAAATTAAATTTTATTCTATTTGATTTAACTATAGTTTTAAATAATTTTGATGATTCTGCTTTTGTTTTAAGTTTTTTCTTTTTCTTTCTTCCTTTTCGTTTTACATATTTCCAATTACCATCATTACTTATCCAAATTTTATATAATTTTCCTCCTTTACCATCTGAACCAAATCTAGATGTCACATAATCAGTAAAATTTTTTGGCATAGATTCCATTTGTATTTTTACATTTTGACATGCTGCGGCAACTCCAGGCCATATTTCAAATATTACATTCTTTATTTCATCAATTGCAGCTTGTTGAATTCCTTGTGCAACTAATGCAGCATATTGTTGTTCTGGATAATAATGAATTGAACCAGCTGGTTCATATGGTGCTAAAACTTCTATCTCAAATGGTTTTCCGCCATTTGAAAAATTATCTAAATATTCTCTATATTCTACTATATCTAAACCAGAAACTCCATCATCATCGGCTTCTACAATATGAGCAAAAGAATCCCATACTGGATCGGGTCCAGCACCATCAGGTGTTAATCTTGTTATTCCTCCTCTATCTACTAATAATTGTATTATACCTTCAGAACCATAACGATCATTTCCAGCATCAACACCTTCAATTGGTTTTGGTATAGGATTTAAATCAGATATATCAAATTCATTTAATGCAGCATATAATCTAAATGTATCAGAATCTTTTATTTGTTTCCAATGTCCATTAATCATCATACGTACACCTAAAACTAAATCATCACTTAAAATTTCTGTTTCATTTTCTACAATTTGTTGATTATATCCTTGAGGCCATTCTTTAATAACCATTCTTCCTTCATATTGAGCACGTAATTTTTCTAATGTTGTTTGTATTTGAAAAACTGTATCAAAATATATGTCATCTGGATCTTCTAATACATATTGATCTGGAGGAAGTTCTTCTCCAGTTTCTGGATCTAAAGGAGCTGCTCTTCCTTCAATACGTCTCATTGCATCAGGCTTAATATAATCAGCCGGATCTCTTTCGAAAGGTGCTCTCGGACGATATCCACTTCTAAATCGTATATCACGAGTATATTCAGATGATCGATCATTCATCATACGTTCTGTAAATTCTGCATAAGGTGTTGTTTCTGGCTCTTCATATTCATCATCACGTGTAGGTGTTTGAATGGTAGAATCTATACCATCTAATGCTAAATCAAAATCTTTCAATTGTTCTGCTGTCGCTTGTGCTATTGCAGAATATCCTATTCCTCTTTCGACTAACATTACTTCTAATGTTTTGTAATTTGGTATTGGACGTGCCTTTCCATTTTCTATATAGAATACACAAAAAACTTTACCAGGATCATTATCATCTGGTCCTAAATTTTGTGGACCAAATCTTATATATAAATCATGTATATCAGTAAGTTCTTTTTCTGCATTAGTTAAAAATAATCCACTTACATTAGGCGGCACAATTTGTACTATCTCATCTTCTTCTGGATCTTCAAAATACTCCCATTCTTCATCTATTATTTCATCTAATTCATCTTCATCAACTGTTGGATATGTTTTTTGTAAATTATAATCTAGATATGTATCTTTATTAACGTGCATTTGAGCTACTTCACGTTGATTTCTTTGCGCTATTTCTAATTCATTTATTTTTTCTTTAGGATCTGGGTTTGTTTCGATTGCAACTTGTTCTGATGGAGATGGCGATAAATTTCCAAATGCATAAAATAAATCATTAGGATATTCTTGTTTCATAATATCTAACAATATTTTATTCATATCTAACTGAGTTGATTCTTCAGTTGTTGAATTTTCTGTATATCTATTTTGTCCTTGTATTGGCATTTTAATTCACTACTTTAAAATAAAAATCATCAAATGTTTGAATATCATTACCACCATCTCTTTCTACCTTTAACATTATTTTATAAAATCTTTCAGGCATGAATGAATCCATTCTTAATTTAAAAAAACTTCCATTTGCATCACAATCAATTTTAGTTGCTAATGTATCGAATGGTATTATAGTTTCATCAGTTACAGAATCTAAAATACTATAAAAACTTGATGTTGGTAATCTTTCTCCAGTTAAAAAGAAAGAAGATGTCTGAAATTGTTTACTTGGAAACTCTGGACGAACTCCTACTCTAAATTTAGTTATTTCAGATCTTCTATATTCTTGTTTTATATTTTTAATATATGGAACATATGTATCGCTAGCTATTTCTGCAGAACTTGTATCTACAAATTCTGTATCATCAAATACAATCTCTAGTCTAGGTACAAATATAGTATGAGATTCACGGCCGAAGAATTTAATTGAACCTAATACTTCACTTGATAATTCATCTGTAGTTGTACGTTTAAATATTATTCCATTATTTAAAGCATCAGCAGTTTCTGTATAATATTTTATAATACCAGTAACATTTATTCTTATATCTGGTGATTCATTTTGAAAAACTTGTTTTGCTGCTGATGATGTTATCCATGCGCCACCTCCAAATGTTTCAGTTGCACCTGCTTGCTTTACACCACTATCTGATGAACCAGAATCCCAATATGTACCCGTATCATCTGAATCTCTATAATACCATGATGCTCCAAATTTTTGAATAGGATCATCTGAAAAATTTCCATTTCCATTTACCCATGATTGAGATACCGGAAATGCTTCAATTGTATATGAATGTAATAGATCAGATGCATCAGCTGCTGTAATTGAAATAAATGCAGATGAAGATTTTGGATGTAAAAGGTCTAATGCTGGTATTTCTCCATTGTTAATAGCTGTACGTAATGTATCTATTTGTGTTCCAAAATCTACTATGAATCTAGTATTATAAGTATTAGCTTGAATTATACCATTAAGTTTTGAACCAGAAGCTGTTTTAGTTAGTTCTAGTATTTGATCAATACCAGTATTTTGTTCTGGATATTTTTCATATAATGTTGTATCTCGTTCTGCGTAAAATATTCTATTCATTTTATTTCTACGGTTTTATAGCTCTTCCATTTATATCTCTATTTGGATATTTGATTTCAAATATACAAGGATCTAATGATGGATATAAAATATTATTCTTAATTGCTGCAGGAACATCGTAAACATTTTCTGAATATCCTGCACTAACATCAGTTTTATTAAAAAATTCTAATGTCGGAACACTTTGAACACCTTCTAATCTATCTAATGATGTTATTATACCTGAAATATCTAAAGGTCCATTTATTTGCATACGATCATTATGTAATAATCTTTGTAGTTGTTCTATACATCTTAATACTACTTCATTACTATTAAAATTAGGTTTTGGAATAACTTCAAATCGTACTCCTAAATTAACTATAAATGCAGATTTAATATTTATTGCATCTGTTAACATTCTATATTGTGATAAGTATGTTCTTATATTTTCTTTGAGTGCTTGATTTGGTTCTGTAAAATTTTCATTTTCATCATAACCTAAAACATATAAATTTAATGCTAATGGATTTGAAATTGTTTCAGCAGGATAGTCTTTATCAGCTGTATTTATTTGCGTATCTCCAACAACATATGCTTTTACTACACTTCCAAATCGAGCAGGCATAGCATAAACTCTAGAAATATAATCTTCTCTTGTTATAATTCTATTTTGTGCAGCAAAATGTGCCATAGCATTTTGACGTATACTATCTAAATCTTGTTGAGCTTTACCTCCTGTAGCTGCTTCTGGATTTGTAATAGCTACACTTCCTTTTGTATCATCTAAATCTACTGCTGCTATTTCATTTAGATATTCGATTGAATCAATGACATTTACTGTATTTACTCCAACATTTTCAGATATTGCTCCACCTACTGAATACTGTACAGTTAATACTGTATTAGCTGGTGCTAATCCATATGTACTAGTATATAAAAAGTTTGACGGATCTATATTAGATGTAGTAGTACGTTTTAAATATTCTAATCCCATTCCTACATTTTTTGGATTAGGAATAATTTCTTCATCAGCATCAGAACTAACTCCCGAACCAAATAATATTTCTATTCTATTATCATCTCTAACACGTGTAACGAATCTTCGAGCTGTTCGTTTTAATTTTAAAATATAAGGAACGGTTGATCTATATTGAGATAACTCTGGATCATTGAAAGGTATATTAGCTATATCTTCCATAATAGTATCTTGAGCTAAATAATCTACTTCTGTCCATTCCCTACCTTGTTCATCTGTTATTTTAATTATTTCAACAACATTTGTTTCTGGCAATACTATTTTATCATATGGTTTTGGATCTGTAAATTGAAATGTTGATTGAATAACTTTACCAGAAATTATATCAACTTGTTTTTTTAATAAATAACGTGCAACATTTCCTCCACCATCTAATTCATATACTGATATTTCTGGATCTTGATTAAAGTCTAAAGGTTCAACCGAATGAAACTGTGTTCCATTTTCTGCACTAACAATCATATCTCCACCAATGGTTAATGCATAATTCATATCTGGTTCAATCATATCTCCACTTCCTTTTGCTGGTACTAATTGAAATACATCTAATTTACATGTTGCTGGAGTATTTCTTTTCGGCTTATATCCAAACAATTGTGCTAATCCTAAAATATTTGCACTTTCATGAGCAGAATTTAATAAAGATTCCCTATACGATTGATCTGTATAATAAGATAAAACATCTCCTACATATGCCGACATTTCTAAAAACATCATACCTGGAGATGATTCATTAAAATCGTTATATGTATTTGGATAGTAATTTTTTGCAAAACTAATTAAGTTTTGTCTAAATTGTGCAAAATCTTTATTTAAATATTTTACATCTTTTTTTACTAATTCTGCCATATATTATCTCCTTAATATCCTCCGCCGCCACCAGCAGCGCCTACATTGCCAAATGCTGTAGCTGTACCAATTTGTCCTACTTGTACTAATTCATTTGAACTACCGACACTAACAGGTTCTGATACTGTTAATGTATTTTCATTTAATAGAACATTTATTACAAGATTAGCACCTATTGTTGTTATTCGAAATGATAAACGAATATTCAAAGTATATTGATCTTGATCAGCTAATAATTCAATATCATTTATTGAAATATAAGGTAACCAAAATTCAACATCTTCTGTTAATGTATCTTTTAATCGTTGTTCTATATCAGGAGTAGATTGATCAAAAAGTACTTGTCTTATACGCGTTCCAAAATTTGGCTGCATATATCTTTCACCTTTTGCTGTCAATAATAAATTTTTTAAATTACTAACTGCTTGTTGTTCTGTTGTATATGATTGAGCAAAAACTCCACCACCACCTAATGAACCAGATGAATAATCATCAGTGTCACCAAATGTTGCAGAATTTTGTGGGTCTACATAATTATTTGCTGACTTATTCATAGGAAGTAATAGTCCTATTGCAACGTCTGGTTTTTCTATTCTTGGTTGATATTGATATACCGGTCTTGCCATTTATTATCTTTTACCTTTCTTTTTATCTATTGCTTTCATTAATGCAGAATAATCTTTTGTCATTGCATTAACAGTTGTTGCAACTTTTTCATTTGACATATTAACAGGTGCACCATTAACATCTGTTGTTGCTAATGTTTGTGGATGTCTATTTGTACCAAATGATTCAGCCATATCAGATTTAAAACTACCCATACTTGGATAATCTTGAGAAACTAAAGGACCGTCAGGTGTTACTCCTGATGTTTCATTTAATATATCATTTAGCATTGAATTTTTACTAAACTTTTTTTTCTTTCTTTTTGGAACACTTTCTGTAAGACCGTGTAGATCCATTCCATGTGACATAACTTTATTATGGTCAGTTTTTTCCTCAGTTAATATTTCTTTAACTGCTAGTTTAACTTCTTCTCGTATAACTTTTCGTAATATTTTAACGAATGATTTAGAATTCATATAGTATTCTCCTTTTTAATAAATATGTAAAATGGTAAATAATGGTTGGTTTCATTTAATCAATAATATTTCTATATATGGTATCTTTTGTTGATGAGCTTGGATCTAAATCGAATAAAGATCCAACTGGTACACATTTAACAAACCCATCAATAGTTTTTGCATTTGCAACCTTTACTCTACAGCCATTACCTTCAGCTACAACTTTTTGTTCTTTTACATCAGGTGCATTCAATAACTTTTCTAAATCACCAGGCTTTGGTGATCCATCTGTATTACCTTCGATTGTAACTATTTTAAGATCTTTTCGTACACCAGCTACAAGACCAATATGATGTGGACTTTTCTTGCCTGGTTTTTTTGAATATAAAATTGCATAACCTACAGATGGAGTTTCAGTTGCTTCTAACCATAATCCATGATATTTAGCAAATTTTTTCCAACTAGGACAACTAGCTGGTCTCCAGTTTTTGCTACGTGGATATTTTACATTAGTTTTAGGATGTCTTTGGCCGGCAAGATTGTCCATTTTATTTCCTAAACCATCTTTTCTAGAATGTCTATAATATACTGGATGTGCTGCTCCACCTTCTTTCCACCATGTTGTTACTGCAGCCGCACACCAAGAATAGCCTGTACCATGACCTTTTGGTGGATCTATACCTTTTTCTGCATCTGTAGCATCACTATCAGCTTGTAGATTACGACCTGCTTTAACTAATGCATAATTTTTAGGTAATCCGGCGTTAGCTAACATTTCATCGATTCGTCCTGGATCTGTAAATGCACGACCATTTTTCTTCTTTGGCAAAGATCCATTAGCTTTTGGATTGCCTCCTTTTCCGCCATAGTTTTTACCAAATGATTCATCCATACCAACATCAGCAAATGCTATTTTTGCTATCCTATCTCCTAACGTACCAGCTTTTTTAGTTATAGGATTTTGTTCTTCTATTAATTTATCAATTTCTTCTTCATTATATTCTACTTCTACAGATATTTTTGCTTTATTTTCAACTATTCCTTCTTGTTTATCTATTTCATCTGATATTACAACATTACCATAATTTTCGTCATCATCTGAGGATAGATCATCATCTTCATCATCTGGACCTTCATTTCGTATGATATTGGGTCCATTTGCTTTTAAGTCTTGTGCAACAGTTTCATATGTAGCTAATTCGGCTCCTGATAATTCAAATGATGGTACAGGTGGTCCGGCGCCTGAAACATCAGCCGCTGTTACTTGAGCAGTCCATGGAGTTGATACACCAGTTGCTAAATTTATTGCGATTCCGGTTGCAAACCAATTATGAATGGCTATAGCTAATTTATTAGCACATTGTGCACTTGTTAATTCACTATCTCGATTACTATTCATAATACCTTGAAAATTAGGTAATGGAGCAGAAGGTGGTACACCTGAATATCCAAATTGAAACATACCCGCTGCAATTTGTATAGCATATGGAGGTAATCCCGCCGTTAATGCTCTAGGTAAATAACTTTGTAATCCATATGATTGGTTAACAAATGTTCCAACGAATGTAGCTTTACCTGAAGCAACTCCGGCTGAAGGTGGTGATATAACTGATGTATATGCCCATATAGTGTCCCCAATTAATTGAGCCCATTGCTGTGCATTTTGTGATTTTGTATTGAATGCAAAACCTAATCCATTTGCTAATTGATTTACATTTAACATATTATTGTTTCATTTGTCTAAATCTACTTAATATATTAGTAAATTTAGCAGCATTTGTTGCTATACCAGTTGGTCCGGCACCTGTTGCTATTGTTTCTTTTGTATTTACTATTTTATCAAGTTCTTCCATAAATTCTTCAATTAATGAAAAGAATTCATCCATATCAGTAGCCCAATTTGGTGTAGCTACTTTTACATCTGTTGCTGATACTAATATCAATTGATCTTCTTTAGCATTAAATATTAATCTATCCGAACCTATTATAACTTGAGGTTTTTCATATTCATCATCAACTTGTTTACCTAGATTGCCTTGTGCAAAAGTTAAATTTTGAAATCGTTGTGTACTTGATAAGTATAAAAAACTATCATCATTATCTGGATTTTCTATACTATAATAATCATTTAAACTATCTCCTGTTGTTGCTGCATTAACTTTACATGTTAATGCTATAAATGGATCTCCGACAGTACCACCTTTAAAAAATGGCGTTTCTTTATAACCATCTAATTCAACATGTGTTCCTGAAAATCGTAATACAGATCCATATCGTGATTGAATAATAGTATCACCTTGTAATGGTTGTATGGATACAATATCTTTTTCTTGATCAAATGATAATTGATCTGGACCTTCATTTTCTTTTAGAACTGAAATACCATCGGTTTGAAAATCTTGAACATCTATTCTATTATCATACATAAATGGCATAACATTATTATTAACATTGTTATGTACATTTAACGTAAATGGTAAGTAATATGTACGATTAGCTCCTTTGTTAGCACCTTTACCATCAATTGCTCCAAATAATATTACTTGTTCACCGTATAAAGGAATTCTTGATATATGTGGGTCTGCAGGCACTGCATATTCTTCTGTAACAGATGTACCTTCATGCGATAAACGTACTAATAGACTACCAGGAGGTAAATCTTCTGCCGTTTCATCATCTGTAAATCCAGTATCAAATTGAATCGGATCTACTGTCTGTACTACTTGACCTAGATAAAATGTTAGAGGTTTTGTTGACATCGCCCTTTTCTTCGTTTAATT
>MDSZ01219358.1_pt1 | contig 11089 bp, 10 predicted proteins | sample 811201 | NCBI WGS metagenome assembly MDSZ01 (sample SAMN05326647, study PRJNA326480) | marine metagenome | isolation source: seawater | place: Indian Ocean: North | collected 2010 | reverse complement strand
CAATTTGCAGGCGGAGCAGGCGGAGCAGGCGGAGCAGGCGGAGCAGGCGGAGCAGGCGGAGCAGGCGGAGCCCCCGCAGACGGAAATACAACGCCAGCGATAGGGCCCAGCTCAGGGGAAGTTCCCCAGCCTGGTGACGGGCAGACTTATTTTAATAGAGTTTTTTTTGACAAAGAGACACCCCAGACTGGCGAGCAGGTAGAGCAGGTAGAGCAAGCGGGGCTGGTAGAGCAAGCAGAGCCCGTGCTTACTCGATTTATCGACAAGTACGGAATGGCCGAAGAAGAGGCCGCTAGAGCTGAAATTGAGGCCCAAAAAAAGGGGGCCAAGGCACCAACGCCTCAAGCCCGAAACCGCGCCATGGTGGCTTGGGGCGTTTACCCTGAGTACGTGCGCCCTGAATTTTTGGCCGGCGGCCTTCAACTGTTCCCGCAAGGCGATTATAACGCGATGCTTCAGAAGGCTATTGCCCGCGGAGACATTAACGAGCAACAAGGTCGCGTAGCAGCCAACGCATACAAAAAGTGGACTCGCACCCTTTGGGGCGCGACCGTTGACAATACAAGACTAAACCGCGAGATGAAGTGGATTCGCGGGCGCCAGATGGCAGACCAGTCTTTAATTAAGGCAAATGAGGCAAATGAGTCGGCGAAGTTGCAGAAGGAAATTTCTGCAACAATTAAAGACCGGCAGGACTTGTATAACTACACCCGGGAGCAGTACAGAAAAGACTACGACGGGATGTTGCAAAAGCAAAGCGATGCCATTGATGAGCTAAGTCAAATGAGAATCGACCCAGGTCGCTGGTTCCAGTCTCGTGACACTGGCCAAAAGGTCATGGCCATCATATCGATGGGACTAGGGGCAATGGGCGCCTCATTTTCAAAAGGCCCAAACTGGGCTTACAATATGATTCAGTCTCATATCAATCGAGACATCGATGCGCAGAAGCAGTCCCTAAGCAACGTCCGGTCCTCTATTCGCTCAAGGCAAAACTTGCTTGGCTTTTTTGACAGAAGGCTTGGAAACTTAGACCAGGCAACAAAAATGTCCCGGCTGTTTCTAAACGATTATTACACTGCAAAATTGAAGGTTTTGGGCGCAAACGCCGTCAACGAGTTGCAGCGAAGAAATTACAGCGCCCTAATGGAAGCAATGGCTAAAGACCGAGAGGTCTTAGGGGCCGAGCTGCGCCGAGCTGCTGCAATTACCGCGGCCAAAAGAGCCGCAGCCGCAGCCGCAGCTCGTGCAAAAAGAACAAAGGTAAAGGCCCCGATTCTAACCCCGGCGCGAGCAGAAAAGCTTATTCCGATTGGGGATAAAGGCAAAGCTCTGCTCGTTGATGCGCCTGCGGAAGCGGTCGAAAGACTAAGAAAAATGCAGAGGGGTTTGGCAAGTTTTGAAAAGTCGAACAACGAGCTTCGGCAAATTCTTCAAAAATACAAGAGCGCCGGCGCCAGGGCCGTAATGACTCCAGCCGACAAAGCGCGCGCTCAATGGCTTGCGGGGCAAATGCTTATGCAAGCGGCTGAGGCTCGCGGCAAAAACTTCACAAAAATGGAATTCCAGATGGTCGAAAACGCCGGAGGTATTGGGTACAAAGGTCGCACCGATCAATACCTAAAAGACATTCTGGGAATAAGTCGCGGGGGCAAAGATGGCCGGCTGGTTCTGCCAACAGACATACTTATTCAAAGAGCGGCCCACGACCTAGACACCGCCATGGCTGGTTACAACGTAACGGTGGGCTACAGGCAGAGCGATACCGAAACGATGCAGACAGGCACGTTCAAAAAGAGCGATACCCCCGTAACTCGCTTTGTGGCGGAATCGCAAGGGTCACAAACGCCGACCCAAAACATGTATAGGATTTATTCTGCGCCCGGGGGAACTCTTTACGGCGATAGCCCCACGGGAAGAATTAAAGACATGTCTGGCTCTTCTACAAGCTCCATGATTGGAGATAACTTAGCAAGTCTTTTTGGGCAAAACCTATTGGTGGCCGCTTCAGCTGCGGGAGGCGCCGGAACGATCCCGGCCGGCGAGCTAATTAGGCGAGCGCTACTTGACGAAGAGGCGAGCGACGGCGGTCTGGATGACCGTTACCAGAGTTTTAAAACCGACAACGCGGCGCTTTTTACAGAAATTCCCACGGGGCCGGCTGAGGGGGGCCAGCAGTAGTGACCATTACTCTCAAAGACGCTCGTGGCCAAATTTGGGAATTTGACAATGAGCGCGAAGCCAGGCAAGCGGTTCGCCTGGGAATGTCGGAGGCAACGCCTGAAGACATTAAGTATGAACAGGAGCGTCAGTTTTACGAGTCACCAACGGGCAAAGCCTTAGCCGTTGGCGCAGGCCTGCAATCAATAGGCACGCTGGGCGCGTCCGATGTTGCGCTTGAGCGGGCCCTTCCGGGCATTACCCGAAACACCGATAAGTTTAGCCCTCTAATTCGTGGCGGCACAGAACTAGCCGCCTTGTTGGCTGGCACCATGGCCACTGGCGGCGCGGCAGGGGCAGCCCGCTTGAGCGCCGCAACAGCTCCTCAAGCGGGCGTAGGCTTTGCCCAAAAAGCCACCAACCCGGCGCTAAAGCACGCCTTTAAAATGGGAGGCATGAGCGCGCGGGTAGGGGATATCGCGGCCCGTGCGGCAGCCAGTCCTACCGCTCGAATGGTAGGGCAAGAGGCTTTGATGGGTGCCGCACTGGGGCACCAACAGGGCTTTAAGCAGTCTGCAATTGAAGGCGCAGACCTAGAAAAAGCCGCAAGCAACGTTTTGTCGTCAGTGGTTGCCGGAGCTGCGCTAGGAGCTGGGACCGGCCTCTTGGTTGGCACCACTTTAAATCAATTCAGAAAATTCAGAAACCAGTCAAAAAAACAAATAGCGGCAGGCTTTGAGGCCAATGGAATTCCGGCGGGTCAGGCCTCAAAAATGGCCGACGTTACCGCTGACGCTATTGAAAACGAATTAAAGAGCGCACCGGGCCAACACAGAACCGTGCCGCTTTACAGTCACCTAAAGGGCCACCCGGACATACAGCGCGGCTTGCGCAACATTATTTTTGAAAAGGGGGAAGTGGCTCAAGGCAAGCTGGCCTCTGACCTAAACGAGAAAATTACCAATTTTCAAAACTCTTCTAAGTTTTTGGACGAAATAGCTTTTAGTCCTAGAAAAGAGGCGATTGACGAAGTGCTCGCGGCCAACCCCAAGCCGGGGAGTCGAGAGTTTTTAGAAATTGAGCAATCTGTTCAGGCCATATCGGAAGAGCTTGCTGGCTTACAAGACTACGTTCGAAAAAACATTATTGGAAAACACAAAGGCGCCAAACAGATTGACAAATTCGTTGAAAGACTGCGCAATCAATTTAAGGATTACTTTAGTAGCCGTTTTGAAGGGGCTGGGGAAACGCGAAGGCTTGTAAAGTCCAAGGCGCAAATTTTAGCTGAAAAAATCTCAGAGACAAAAACGGGCAATCGCGCCAATTTTCAAAACTACATGAGCGTTGCGCGAATCGTTAATCTTGACGCATTTAAGCGTTCAATGTTTGCGGGCGAGACAATTTTAAAAAATGTTTCGGGTCAAAAAAGATATGTCGTAGAAACAACCCAAAACATTTACGGAAATATTAAAAAGACTCTAGAGACGCCTGACGTTGTTGGGGCTACGTTTGCAAAATTTCAAAAAGAGTTTAACGCCGGGACCACAGAGGTCATGGGCTTGGGCGGTAGTAGGGCTCCTTTTGAAAAAGAGTGGCTGCCCAGCATTCCCAGGGGCAAAGACCCAGATTTTAAAAATTGGAAGCCTTCGCAAAATCCTGCAAAAGAAAAAATTGAGCGCTTTGTAAAAAACTTAGACGACCAAAGCGAAGCATCGAATTTTTCAAGGGAGTCTCTTTTTCGCTATATCGACGACCAGGCCACAAGAGCGCGTTCAATTATTGACGCAGCAAACAGGGCAGGGGGGAAGCTGCCCGGGGTTAGCAGCAAGGTTTTAGAGAGCGCGCGCCAGACAATTAAACTTCGAGACGAGATCACCAAAGCGCTAGACCCTTCAATTAAGGGCAGCACTGTTGGCGACGTAATGGCGTACAATTACTTTAAGGCCGCCAAACAGTTTGATTCAGAAAGCCGTAACGTAAGAGAAGGCCTAATGTCCGCGGCCATGGGCGCGGGCTACGCGCTGGGTGCCCCCGGCTTTATGCTTTATCAAGCCGTTCGAGGCATAGGTGCCATGGGCAACATGAGCCAGGCCCCAGCCCGTTCGTTTGAAGCGCTTGGCTCACTTTATCTAAGAAGCAAGGCAAAAGATGGCGTTGTGTCTCGCGGCATGGATAAGATGTTTGCCCGCCGCATCAAAGCGCCGGGCGTCGTCAAGAAAAAGCGCGCCGGGAAAAGACCTAGCTACAAGTACGGTTTGGCCTACTTGGGCGCCGAGCAAATTCGATATGAGAAGTCACTTGAAGAGTACAGAAAGCAGTTTGCCAATCCTTCAGAGGCGCAAAAGAAAGTGCTTGATGCGCTCTTGCCGCTGGGTAGCGACTTTAATGACTTACGATCGCTGGCGGTTGCAAAAGACACCCAAATCAGAAATTACATGCTCCAGTTCGCTCCTACGGCAGCAATTAATCCGTACATGGTCGGAAGGCCTCGCCCCCCGTCAAAAGTAGAAGCAGAAAGATATAATCGAATTGATTTTATTTTGAGAAACCCGGAGCGGGCCGCAACGAGGCTGGCAGAACGAAAGCTCACCGTTGAAGAGGTAGATGGGCTAAAAGTAATTTGGCCTCAGATATTTCAAGACATGCAACTAGACGCAATGCAGCGAGTTGTTGAACTTAGAGACAAGGGCGAAACGCTTCCCTGGCCAGACCGCATTCAACTTGGGACGTTGCTGGAGATACCCACGGACCCGCTGCTAGATTTTAGGTTTATTCAAGAGCGGCAATTAGGTTATGCGCAAGAGAGGAAGCGCAACGTTAGCCCTCCACCACAGCGTCAAAAGGCATCTAAAAGAGCCGAATCGTACCAATCAGAAAGCCAAAAAACCGAGTTAGGAGAATACCAGTGAACAAGGCAAGTCCCCGCGCACAAACTTACTCAGCAACCGAGTTCGCATATCTGGCGGCATCGGGAAGTGACATTGATTTAGTTACAACAAGGCCCGCCTACGCTCCGGCGACCGGGGCAAACGACATGTTGTTGCCTCGTCAAATTCAAGTAATTGCAGCTGGGGACTTGGCGGTTGAGGACGTTAACGGCGTTACAATGACCGTACCGGCGGCCACTGCCGGCAGCGTGTTCAGCATTCAGCCTCGAAAACTATTGGCCGCTACCACCGCGAACGTAGTGGTACTGTGGTGACACCATGGAGGTTGTCCAGCTTTTGCCGCAACTAGGAGTTGCTGGGGGCGTAATTGCCGCAGTGGTTCTATTGCTTCGGGAGGTTAAGTCTTTAAAGTCTGCGCCCCCTAGCATGCGGGTTATTCCGGTTAAAACCGAAACAAAGCTGGACGCAGTTGACAGTAAAATTCAAAACCAACAGGTGCAGCTTGATTGCTTAAGCAAGGAACAGGCTGAAACCAGAGCCATTGTTGAAAGACAAGGCGGCAAGCTCGACACCATTTTGGAGATAGTGAAAAGACAATGAAACCATTTTACAAGAGCAAGAAATTCTGGACCGCCATTGTGACTGCCGTTTGCACAGTCGTTGCCTACTACAAAGACGAGCATCTTGCGAACATGCTTCTGACTTTGGGAGGGGTTCTTATTGGCGGTTTTGCACTCGAAGACCACGGCAAAGCGAAAGCTGCTATTAAGTGAAGCTTTCTGTATTTTTCTTGTGCGTAGCAGCTCTTGTTTTAGCAGGTTGCTCGGCTCTTAAGCCGGTCGTTGCGCAAATGAACAGCGTCTCTCCTTTGGCCGAGGTTGCTGTTGCTGCTCTTGAGGTTCAGTATAAAAAAGACCTGCAAGCCTCTGCTGATCCCGAAAAAGTCAGGAAGTGCTACGCGCCCGCTTTTGAGGCATACAGGGCGTTTCGGTCCTCTTACGAGTCGGCAAAGGCGGCGTTAGCGCTAGCCGCCAGTTTAGAAAACGCTGGAGCATTGGCTGATGCTGAAATTGCGTCAGCTGTAAAAGCCGTTACTCAGGCTATGTTAGCGTTTGATTCTTTTAAGCGATTAAGCCAAGGGGACTTGTCATGTGGATTTTTGAAGCAATCGGTCGATTCTACCGCTGGGCAACCCGCGTGAATTCCCCCCAAAAAGGTCCGAGGCCGGACCGGGAAGAAGAGCTATACAGGGATGAGCTTCGTAGACGAGATAAAGAAAAAAAAGGCTGACTACTGCTGGCAAGATGTCATTATCGTAAGCGACGATTTGGAAGGCCAGTTTCGTGTCTTGTGCGACGCTTTAAAGGTAAACGGGATTCGGATTAATGTGTCTGCAAAAGAGGCTCAGCTTATTGCGGACGAGCTTGACGCGGTGCTGCCCACTGCAAAAATTTTAGACGTGCGATACCGGTCGGCGTCGATTCAAGCCGAGCCGCAGCCCAAGTACTACGAGGGCGGAGTAGGCATGGACACGCAAATGGCGTGCATTGAGCATGACGAGCGTGTGTCTGCTGCGGTTGGTGAGCCCCGTGCTGGCATTGTTCAAAACGTGGGAAAGCACTGGGTGCTAGACCGTCGTGCTACAAAAGAGCGGTCGGTGTTGTACGGCTGGCATGTTGACACCCAAGATGTCACTTGGAAAGGCATTAAGCTGCACCATGCCGTGACTCCCGGGCTAAGGGTTATTCAGCCGGTCAGCACAGCTCACGATTACCACCATAAAGACTACTCGATGACTTTGGTCTTAATGCACGGCGAGTGTCTGGTGAACGGTAAAAAAATGAAAACCAAGGACGTTTTGACAGACCCGGACTTGTGCCGACTGTTGACGCATGATGGTGTTTCATTGCCCAGCGCAAGGTTGCCGCTTGGAGACGAGGAGCCTGAAGACAGTCATATTATTGATCCGTATTTTGAACCGCCGACAATTCGCAAGGGAGATACGGGGACGTGGGTCAAAACGTGGCAGCATGTATTGATAACGGAGGGGTTTGACCTGACGCCGTACGGCGCAGACGGCCAATTTGGCAAGGCTACTGAGTCTATGACAAAGGCTTGGCAAAACGAAATGGGCCTTGTTCCGGACGGCATTGTCGGACCAAAAACCTGGTCTGCTGTAGAGGTGGGCGTTGACCCTGCTGTTAGTGTTCGTCAGCGAATCTTTGCGCCGTCTGATTACCCAAAGCACCCTCCCTTCGCTCCGGTGCATCCCGCGCAAAGAAATGACGTCTTTGGAGAAATTGAATTTGTTCCGGCACCAGTCCCAGGCAACCCTGAGCAAATCAAAATTACAAACGGCTGGGCAGCAAACGTTGAAATGGTGCCAATCCCCCAGCTTTCCGGGGTTCCGGGGTTCCCGTCCCATGGCAAGGTTGCTTGGCACAAGGACTATGTGGACGAGCTTACGGGCTTGTTTAGGGCCTGGGAAGAGGCAAAGCTCTTAGACTTTGTGTGCTCGTGGGCAGGGTCGTGGAACCCTCGGTTTATTCGAGGGAGCCGCAAAACTCTCAGCAACCATAGCTGGGCAACGGCTATGGACATAAACTCTCCATGGAACCCCCTTGGCTCGTCCCCCAAGCCGGCCAATGAAAAGGGCACCGTTATCCCTTTGGTGCCAATCGCGAATGATTTTGGCTTTTACTGGGGCGGCCATTTTCACTCCCGCCCGGACGGCATGCACTTTGAGATTGCGCCCGGCAACGGCACAAAGTAAAAACAACAGAGAAGTCTAAAAGCTTCTCTGTTGTTGTGGCCGTCGCAGTTTCTCCCTGTTACTGCGGCGGCTTTTTTTGTTCTTGGTCAAAAGCGGCCATCGCTTTGCGAATTTGCCGGCCTAGCGGCAGCGTGCTTTTGCCTGGCATAAATTTAATTCTCAGCTGAAGCCTCCGCCGAGATAGCCACTGGTTTAGTTCGTTTAGCAGTGTGACCTCTTCTGTCACACTAATGTGATCGGAGTCATTCGACTCCTTAGAATTGGTCGTTCCACGGGGCATCTGCGGGCTCCTCCATTTTTAGCATTTGGTTAATACGGTTTTGGACGGCCCTAGTATCGGCTGGCGAAAGCTCCGAGCGGCGCTCGCCTCCCTGTCCAATTGGGTTTACGAAATCAATTTGAGCCCCATATTCGGGGTCGATTGATACAGACAGGTTAACCTCCTTGTCTGTGATTCCAGACAAGTCCTCAACACTATCTCCCGTCCAGCCGCATGCTCGCATCGCCGCAAACGCATACTTCGACGCAGCGGGCGTGAAATATCCACGGTACCACATACGCTCCTTTGTGCCCTGGTAGTCAACTTCAAATTCAATTTTGATAAAATCCTTGCCGGTTGAGCTAACGCCAAACTCGGTATGAACCGCCTTGCCTCGATATTTTCCCTTGGTTTCAATCATCGTTTTTCTCCTCTTTCGTGTTTGATTTCTCTGTTGCCCAGTTCAAGATTTTTGATAACTCTCGTGGGTTTTTAGAATTCTTCTTAGCGGCAGTAGCCGCCATTTTCGACTCGGCGTCAGGCATGTTTTTTGTCAGTAGCAAAATTGCCTCCAACATTTCTTCTGGGTTGTCGGATTCCCCGGCTTCGACACACTTTGAATATTCGGCGTAATCCAAAGGCAGCACGGGCGGCAACGCCTCGCGAGTCTTGGCTACATAGGTTGCACTGTAGGTAGTTTTTAGAACGCGGGGGCCGGTCAGCCCGATAGACCTACCTGCGTTTTTTCGGACGCTGCGGTTGTCAAACGTCGCATAGAACACAGAATCACACCACCGGTTCAAAAGCGCCATGACAGTCTTGTCAACGTCTGGGGCCATCTGGTGCCAATCGTCCCCGTCCGGGTTCCGGTGGTCAACGCGGGTAGTGTGAGCAATCATGATCACTCCCATCTTTTCTCGAAGATAATCCAACTTGTGGACCAGGTGCATCCATTCGTCGGCGGCCAGCTTGTAACCGTTCCGCCACCCCCAATCTTCAATCGAGTGCTTGCCGTGTTTTTTACAAATAAACCGATGACACAGCTTCTCCCATCTTCCCAGCTCGTCAATTACCAGGGTGTTAAAGTCGTGTTCGGATTTGGTCAACTCGTCAACTAGGTCAATGAGAGACTGCCACGACCAGCCTCCGTCAGGCTCGCTTACACGCCTCACGTCCAGCCGGTCCGTTCCACCGTGGGGGTCCACGAACAGCGCGCCTGGCGCGTCCTTCGCCCATGTGCTTTTGCCCACCCCGGGGTCGCCGTGTAGCAAAATTCGAGAGTAAGACTCTTTAACCCCTGTATCGATATTATTTAAAAATTTAGACATTTGATAACTCCTCGTGTTGCGTTTTTGCTGTTCTAAAAATAAAGTCGTCGTCGATGCTGGCACGGTCCGTACAGACTCCCCAGTACTCACAAGGTCGTCCCCACTTGAAACAGTTGTTTGTGTTTTTGGGAAAACGATTAAATCTTGTCGAGTCCATCATCTGTTTTGCCACGGACCACAAATCAAATTGTGCGTCTTGAATTTCCGAGTCGCTGTACCTAACCCACAGCCTGCATAAATACGCACTGGGCTCTTCTTGGATTTTTTGAACGCACCGGCTTAAAAACTGCGCACGGGACTCGTCGTCAAACCGAGTGCTTTTATGAAAGCTTCCGTCTTTGTTGACTCGCCGCTTTTCGACCGGCGTTGCAAGAGCCGGTTTGATTCGCGGCTTGCGCAAGATGTTATAAACGGTCCCCTCAACGTCAATGCCGTTTGCTTTCGCTGCAAGGAAGTACCGTAAGCCCTGGGGCCTCAATCGTAGAGTGTCAAGATGCGGGGCACCCGGACTCACGTCCTCGCTCGTTGTTTTATGATCACAAACCCACAGCTCGGGACGGCGCACGATTGCGTCGAGCTTTCCTCGATAGACAAACGTGCGACTTGCCGAGCCCGTCTCCGGATTTATCAAGGGGCTCGTCAGCTCCTTTTCCACGTCCGTGCAATTCAAAACATCTTGCTCGTTCAGAGCAATGTAGCAAATCATCATTGCCTCGATTTTTGCCGAATCGTAAATGTCTTGAACTTCAGAGCTTAGGATAGACCTCCAGTCAGCTCCCCCGTGGTACGCCTCCAAAACAAGATGCATCGCGGTACCAAACCGCAGCGCGTGGCTTGTCTCCCGGGGCCGTCGAAGCTTCTTATAACGATAGTGCCATTTACGGGCACACTCTTGAAAACAACTCGCCTCGCTGTTCGTAAGCACAGCTAAACGCTTTCCCTGTTCGCTCATTGCGGACTCCTTTGTCCTATGTAAAAAAAAACTTAACAGGAGAATACTGACTCGTCAGTCGTTGTCAACTTTTTTCTTATAGCCGCGGACGCGCTGGCCGTTGACGCGTTGCCGGCACGGCTCAAAACCGAGCTTTACCAAGCACTGAACGATCCGAGTGTTGTGCTTTCGCTCAATCTCACGGGTATCAAATCCCAGGCGTCGAGCAATCCCGGGCGTCGTAACAAAGCTCTGCATTTCACAAATCTCTTGGATTGTAGTGAACCAAGGGTCTTGAATTTGACGCTGTTCCTGAAGCTCGGAAAGCTCGCCAACTTCTTCGTTTGTAGGGTGCCAGCGCTCCCCGTTTTTTACCCGGTCTACCGCCTCGGCAAAAAGCTGCTCTCTGTCTGCCCTGATTGCCTCCAAGTCTATCTGATGAACTTTGACCGGCCAAAATCGCCGGCCACCTGTCTCGTCCTCCAGGTACTCCTCGGTGTTTGTTGACGCAATAAAGACTGTCGTCCGAGGGCGTTTTGCGTGAGTGCGCGCATAAGGACGGCGATACGTGTCGAGACGCTGTGTAATAAAATCTTTGATTCGTGAAACCGCAACACCCCTGAAAGCGTCCAGCTCTCCGATTTCACAAATCCATGTACCTTGAAGGCCCATTGCCGCGTCCGCTCTCCGCAAATCGGGCATCGTCGGGCAATACCAATCTCCGGCCAAAATTCTAATTAAACTACTTTT
>MDSZ01086604.1_pt1 | contig 11089 bp, 11 predicted proteins | sample 811201 | NCBI WGS metagenome assembly MDSZ01 (sample SAMN05326647, study PRJNA326480) | marine metagenome | isolation source: seawater | place: Indian Ocean: North | collected 2010 | reverse complement strand
GTAAAATTTCTGCAGAATATGCACCAAAAGCAGCTAAAGCGGGATGTCTTGTTATAGACAATACATCTCATTTTCGAATGCAAAAAAATATTCCTTTAATAGTACCTGAAGTGAACGCGTACGCACTTGATGATTTTTTTGATGATGAGAATAGGACTAACATTATTTCTAACCCTAATTGTTCAACAATACAAATGGTTGTTGCATTAAAACCTCTTCATGAAAAAGCTATAATTAACAGAGTAGTAGTGTCTACATATCAAGCAGTATCTGGTGCTGGTAAAACAGGAATGGATGAATTATTTAATCAAACACAAAATGTTTATGCGAACCAAGAATTAAAAAAAGAAAAGTTTACTAAACAAATAGCGTTTAATGCCATTCCACATATCGGATCTTTTTTAGAGAATGGTAATACAGAAGAAGAACAGAAAATGATTGATGAAACAAAAAAAATTCTTGATGAAGGAATTAATATTTCAGCAACATGCGTTAGAACAGCAGTTTTTATTGGACATTCAGAGGCAATAAATATTGAATTTGATTCTCCAATTGATGAAAAAGTAGCTAATGAAATATTATCTAAATCAGAGGGTATTTCAGTAATTGATCATAGAAAAGATGAAGGCTATGTGACCCCAGTTGAAATTGCAGGGGAAGACAAGGTTTATATAAGTAGGATTAGGAATGATCATTCAGTTGATAACGGATTGAATTTATGGGTTGTTTCAGATAATTTACGCAAAGGAGCAGCACTTAACGCTGTTCAAATAGCTGAGTTAGTAATTTTAAAGTATCCAGAAAAAATTATTGTTTAATTGGCGGTCTCGTAGGGATTCGAACCCCAAATCCATGTTCCGAAGACACGTGTGATATCCATTTCACCACGAGACCTTTTTAATTTATTATATTATATTAACTAATTAGTTTTAAGAAATTATAATTACCAAGAGCTATTAGGTTGTTTTAAAAACTCCTCCTCCTTATTAGTTGATTTTCTATTTAAAATTTTATTTCTATGAGGATATCTTCCAAATTTTTTTATAGCTACAGAATGATCATTCCAAGTTTTTTTAATTTTTTCATATTCTACATGGTCCTTTAAATAAGTATCAACTAATTGATGACCAAAAATATGATCACTAATATCCTCACTATGAATGAGAGGTAAAAGTAAAAAATGTATTTTATCTTTATCTAAATCTTCTAAATATCCTCTGTCTATTGCTTCATTAACTATTAATCTGCACTTGTAATCTTGTTCATATGCTTTGAAATTATTTCTATAAAAATTTCTTGATAGTTGATCTAATAATATAATTAATGCAAGACACTCTTCAGGATTATCTTGCCATTCATCATATTTATTACTAATTGCATTTTTGTAGTCATTTAAAAACAAATTTTTTAACTGATTATCAAATTTTTCATCCCTTTTAAACCATCGCTCCAGGGGTGTTTTAATAAGACAAAAATCTAGAATCACTTTAGCTCTTTCATTAATCATTTAGCTGTAATATAAATAAATTTTTCCTTATGACATTAAGTAAATTAAATAAAACTATTGTTAATTGTAGAAAATGCGATCGACTAGTCCACTTTCGTGAAAAAATAGCAAAAGAAAAAAGAAAACAATACTTAACTGAAAATTATTGGGGTAAACCGATTACCGGATATGGTGATAAAGATGCAAAACTTTTAATGGTAGGTCTAGCACCAGCTGCTCATGGAGGGAATAGAACCGGTCGCGTTTTTACAGGTGACAAATCTGCAGATTTTTTATTTCGTTGTTTATTTGAAGCAGGGTTTTGTAATCAGCCAATATCAATAAATAAGAATGATGGTCTAACTCTTAAAAATTTATACTTAACAACAGCTTTAAAATGTGTTCCTCCACAAGATAAACCTACAACTTTAGAATTAAAGACCTGTTTTACTTATTTTAATCAAGAGATAAGCTCATTAAAAAAAATGAACACTATTTTAGCTTTAGGTAAAATAGGGTATGATGCTTGTGTAAATTTCTACAAACAAAATTATAATATTAAAAGTAAGGATTATATATTTAGTCATGGAAGCTATAATGTATTACCTGATAAAAAAATTTTAATTGGTAGTTATCATCCTAGTCCAAGAAACGTAAACACTGGCAGAATAAACAAGACAAAAATGGTAACGCTTTTAAAAAAAGTTAAAAAAGCATTATAAGACTTATGAAATCTTTTTTTCTAAGTGATCCAAAGTTATTGATTTATGGATTTATGATCATTTTTTTTGGAAGTTATGGTCAAACTTTTTTTATTGCACTATTTAATGATGACATTAAAAAATTTTACGATCTTTCAGATGGTCAATATGGACTAATATATGCTTTATCTACTACTATCAGCTCTATATTACTTATTAATTTCGCTAAATTAATTGATTATATAGATTTAAGGATTTATTCTTTTTTAATTACTATAGGCTTATTTATAACATGTATTTTAATTTATCTTTTGCCTTTTAATATATTTTTTCTTTTTCTTTTAATTTTTGCACTAAGGTTTTTTGGTCAAGGTGCAATGACACATGCAGGTATAACTACAATGACTCGATATTTTGGTAAGGATAGAGGCAAAGCAATATCTTTGGGAAATTTAGGAGGTATGATTGGAGTTATGTTTTTGCCAGTTTTGGTAGTATTTCTAAAAAATCATTTTACTTTTAGAGAGATTTGGCTTTTTAGTTCAATTTCCTTAATTATTTTTTTACCAATCCTATTTTTTATACTCAATAATCAAAATGAACGACAAAAAAAATTTAAAGAATCTATAGAAGGTAATTTTAAGCAATGGAAAACAATTGAGGTTATAAGAAATAAAATTTTCTTAATATATCTACCAATAACAACCGTTTTCTCATTTGTAGGAACTGGTCTAATGTTTCATCAAATTTTTATTTTTTCTCAAAAAGGTTGGACTTTAGAAATGTTGGGAACTGGCTTTATTTTTTTAGGTTTTTTTTCGATAATAGGACTACTTTTGGGCGGTCCTTTAATTGACATACTTAATCCACGTAAAGCAATTTTGTTTCTTTTGCTTCCAATTTTTATAGCTATAATAATATTAATATTTTTTAACAGTTACTTTTTTTTATTAATATACATGTCACTTTATGGTTTTAACTTGGGAATATCTTCACCTTTTACAGGATCTTTATGGGCAGAAATATTTGGACTAGAGAGTTTAGGAACAGTAAAAGCATTATTTCATGCAATAGTTGTTCTAGCAAGCGCTATATCGCCTGTGATTTTTGGTTATATAATTGACTGGGGTTTTGGAATAGGAATGATCTCTTTCATTTCTTTATTTATGATTATATTAGCAACTATCTTACCATTCACAATAAATATAAATGAACAAAGCAATACATGACAGTTTAAATTTTCTTCTAAAAGAATATAAAAGATTAAAAAAAAAACAAAAAATGAATAAAATTTCTAAATCTGAATATGAAGCTTTAAAAAAACTATCTTCTTTTTTAGGTAAAAAGTAATGTCTTTTAATGTAATCGATCAATACAATAGTTTTGTAGAAAATAATTTTATAAAATCCAATAAATTACAAATAGAAATTTTAAATAAAGTTAATTCTATTTGGAAAGCAAATAAAAGAAATAATTTATTTTCAATGAATAAAAAAATAGATGGTGTTTATTTGTATGGAAAAGTTGGTACAGGAAAAACATTTCTTCTAAACCTATTTTATCAAAACTCTAAAGTGGGTAAAAAAATCCATTTTAATAATTTAATGATAAAAATTCATGATGCTGTAAAAAATTCATCAAATAAAGATGAGGCTATTGAAGAATTTATCAAAGATATAAGTAGAAAATTTAGACTCCTTTATATTGATGAGATGCATATATTTAATATTGTAGATGCACTAATTATTAAAAAAATATTCTTTTTTTTATCAAAATATAAAATCTTCTCGATCATTTCTTCAAATTTTCATCCTGATGATTTGTATAAGGATGGATTACAAAGAAATGACTTTCTTCCATTTATTGAATTAATTAAAAATAAATATGAAATTATTAATATTAATATTAATACTGATTATAGAAGAGAAACACTAAATCAGTCAAAAACATATTTTACGCCAATAAATCAAGAAACCAAAAATGAATTTCATAAATTGTTTAATAGATTTGTTGATGAGGTTCATTTAACAACTATAAAAGTCAATTCCAATAGTAGAGAAATTGAATTTAATAAGTGTAGCTCTAATATTTTAATGACTAATTTTAATAAAATTTGTGAAGAAAATTACAGTCATCAAGATTATATAAATATATCAAAAAAATTTAAATTAATATTTTTAGAAGATGTACCTGAATTTAATGAGGAAAAAAAAGACTCTTGTCGAAGATTTATAAGCTTAATTGATATGTTGTATGAAAATAATTGTTCTATAATTATACTAGCAGCAAAGCCAATCTCAAATTTATGTAATATAAAAAGTTTTAGTGAAGAGTTTGCTAGAACAGCAAGTAGACTTTATGAAATGACAATAATAAAGCCCACCAAATGAAAAAATATTTAAAATATTTAATCGGACTTATTTTTTTTATTATACTTATTTATTATTTTGCCGGTTTTTACGTTGCTAATCAAATTCTTAAAATTGACTATTCCTGTGGTTTGCATGAAGGTTCTTTGCCAAATAAGTGGAGCACTAAAGTAGATGCGCATCAATATTCAAATCTATCTCAAAAAATTCTTCGAGAAAATTTTCCTTACCAAGATTATTTTTTAGAAAATTGGCAAGATGTTTATTTTACATCTAGAAGTGAGAATATAAAATTAAGTGGTTGGTTATTTAATTATTATCCAAATAGACCAATAATTATTGTTACTCATGGAATAAATCCTAATGGTAAATGTAAATCAGAATCTAATTTAGTTGCATCTTTACTTGTGAAAAAAAAATTTAATGTACTTACAATAGATTTAAGAAATCATGGACAAAGTGATAAAGTTACTTCTTTTGATGATCTGGGATTAAAAAGTTATAATGACATTTTAGGTGCTTTTGACTTTTTAAAAAAAATTGGCTTTAAGGCTAATCAAATTGGTTTACATGGAATATCTCTCGGAGCAAGCACTTCTATTTTTGCAGCCCATTATGAACCTGAAATATTAGCCATTTGGTCTGATAGTGCATTAGCCGAATTTAATATGATTTTAAAAGATGAAATCGCTAGATATGGTTTATCTATAGAATTTGGTCCTGCCGTAAGTTTAGCAGGAAAACTTCTAACAGGAATTGATCCGACCTCTTTATCACCTGCTTTAAAACTTTCTAGCACACAGTCATATTTTTTTACACATGGAGATTCTGACACTAGAGTACTAACTAGACATTTTGATTATTTTTATCAATATGTTAAAAAAAATAAAATTAATGCTGAATTTTGGCTAGTAAAAAACGCGGATCACTTAGATGGAATGCTTATGTATGCAGAAGAATATTCAAATAAAATGAGTGATTTCTTTAATTCAAAGTTAGATAAAGCCGGATCTCTCAACTAGTTGGTACCTTGGCAGACACTTCTCTAGAATTGAAACTCATATAATCACCAAACGGCGGGTAAGATGACTAAAATCTTGGCGTTCCTCCGAAGCTAAGAAATTGAGCATAATCCGGCTAAACAAGACTAATATCAAAATATATAAAATTCAAGCAATATAAGTTAAAATTAATATGGAAAATACAAGGAAATTGCTTGCTTTTTTGAGTATTTATCAACAACAAACATGATAAAAAGAAAAAAATAGTAATTACAATTCTAATTTTGTTTTTTTTTGAAATTAACTAAAAAAGCTATATTTATACTATTGCAACTAATAAGTATAAAAAAATGAATGATAGTCGTCCATTGTCACCTCACCTATCCATTCATAAAAAAGTTCTCACTGCGCTATTTTCTATAACACATAGAATAACAGGTATTGGTCTTAGTGCAGGTTCAATACTTATATTTGTTTGGTTTTTACTGATTTGTCTGGGTCCAAATTACTATCTTTATTTTGAATTAATTTCAAAAAATATTCTTTTTAAATTAATTTTAATTATTTGGACTATAAGTATTTTTTATCATTTATTTAATGGATGTAGAAAACTCTATTGGTCGTTTGGAATTGGCATGGATCTTAAAACTGTTTACAATTCAGGTTATGTTGTTCTATTTCTAACTTTTATTTCAACTTTAATTGTTTGGTTAATTGTATGAAGAATTATGCACTTAAATGGATAATTCAAAGAATTACAGCATTCTTTTTAATACCTCTTACTTTTTGGTTTATTTATTCTACTATTTCACTTTCAAAAATGGATTACAATGAGATAAGTATTTTTTTTAAATCTTATATAAATTCATTTTTATTTTATATTATGTTTATTTTTATGCTTTTACACTCAAAACTAGGATTACAAACTATTATTGAAGATTATGTCACATCGAAAAAAATCTCAAAAAATATAAAAGTTTATTTAAATGTATCAATTTATTTATTAATGATTTTTATGACTATACTTATTATGAGGAATATAATCTAATATGCAGAACTCTTACAATATTATAGATCATCATTATGATGTTATAGTTATTGGTGCTGGTGGTTCTGGATTAAGAGCTACGCTTGGGTGTGCTGAAGCCGGACTAAAGACAGCTTGTATTTCGAAAGTTTTTCCAACTAGAAGTCATACAGTTGCAGCCCAGGGGGGTATAGGTGCAGCACTTGGCAATATGGGTGAAGATAATTGGAAATGGCATATGTATGATACTGTTAAAGGTTCAGATTGGCTAGGTGATCAAGATGCTATTGAATATCTCTGTTCAAAAGCACCTGAAGCAGTTGTTGAATTAGAAGAGTATGGAATGCCCTTCAGTAGAACTGAAGATGGAAAAATATATCAAAGACCGTTTGGCGGTCATTTAACTAATAATGGTGAAGGAGCTCCTGCTATGAGAGCTTGTGCAGCAGCAGACAGAACAGGACATGCACTTCTTCACACTCTCTATCAACAATCATTAAAAAATAATGTTGAATTTTTTATAGAATATTTTGTTATAGACTTAATTACCGACAATGATGGAAATTGTATTGGAGCTGTAGCTTGGTGTTTAGAAGATGGAACTATTCATAGGTTTCTATCTCACCAAACCATTTTAGCAACTGGAGGATATGGAAGAGCTTATTTTTCATCTACCAGCGCACATATTTGTACAGGAGATGGAAGTGCCATGGCATTGAGGCAAAACTTACCGCTTTCAGATATGGAATTTATCCAATTTCATCCAACTGGTGTTTATGGTGCAGGAGTTTTAATTACCGAAGGTGCGAGAGGCGAAGGTGGATATCTAACAAATAGCGATGGTGAAAGATTCATGGAACGGTATGCTCCTAATGCTAAAGATCTTGCCTCAAGAGATGTTGTTAGTAGAGCGATGACAATCGAGATAAGTGAAAATAGAGGCTGTGGGGATAATTCTGATCATGTTCTATTACACCTTGAACATATTGATGCAGATACACTTCATAAAAGATTACCTGGTATCTCTGAGACTGCGAAGATATTTGCTGGTGTTGATCTTACCAAAGATCCAATCCCAGTTTTGCCAACAGTGCATTACAATATGGGCGGGATTCCTACAAATTACAGAACTGAGGTTTTAAGACCTACTAGTGAAAATCCAGATAATGTTTGTGAAGGGTTAATGGCAGTTGGAGAAGCAGCCTGTGTTTCTGTTCATGGTGCCAACAGACTAGGTACTAATTCCTTAATTGATCTTGTTGTATTTGGAAAGGCAGCTAGTCTTACTTGCAAAGAAAAGGTTAAACCTAATTCAAAAAAGATGGAAATAAATAAATCTGATACAGATAGTATTATTGATAGATTTGACAGGATTAGAAATAGTAATGGGGACTCAACCACAGGAGAGTTGAGAACCTCCATGCAACATATAATGCAAAAAAAATGTGCTGTTTTTAGAACTCACGATTTAATCTCAAAAGGAATTCAAGAATATCAGGAAGTAGAAAATTCAATAGATAATATTAATATCATAGATAAGTCACTAATCTTTAATACTGATCTTGTAGAAGCATTAGAGTTGCACAATTTAATGGCACAGTCTAAAGTTACACTACATTCAGCTTTGAACAGAACAGAAAGTAGAGGTGCACATGCTAGAGAAGATTTTAAAGAAAGAGATGATAAAAATTGGCTTGTTCACTCTTTAGCATGGTTAAATAATAATGGAGAGGTTAATATGGGATCAAGATCAGTTCATATGAATACTTTAACGAACCATGTACAGCCTATACCTCCAAAGAAAAGAGTATATTAGTGGTAGAATTTAGTTTACCAACTAATTCAAAGGTTACAAAGGGTGTTACCCATCAAACTAAAGAGCCCTCAAAAAATCCAAAGAAATTGGTTATCTATAGATGGAATCCAGAGGATAAACAAAATCCAAGATTAGATGTCTATGAAATAGATCAATCAAAATGTGGTCCAATGGTTTTAGATGCATTAATGAAGATCAAAAATGAAATTGATCCATCTCTTACTTTTAGAAGATCATGCAGAGAAGGCGTATGTGGATCTTGTGCTATGAATATAGATGGTGTTAATACTCTTGCATGTTTGAAAAGTATGTCAGATGTTAAAAATGAAATTAAAATATATCCCTTACCTCACATGAGAGTTGTAAAAGATCTTGTACCAGATTTAAGTAAAGCATACGAACAACTTGCATCAATCAAACCATGGCTTGAACGTTCTAAAACTGAAAAGAAAAATGCAAATAATCTTGAAGAAAAAAAACAGTCTCCTGAAGAAAGAGAAAAATTAGATGGCAAATGGGAATGTGTGCTATGTTTTTGTTGCACCACTTCTTGTCCAAGTTATTGGTGGAATGGGGATGAGTATTTGGGTCCGGCAGTATTACTACAGGCTGCAAGATGGGTTAATGATTCAAGAGATGGTGAAAGAAAGAAGCGGTTAACTGAAATTAATGATTCTTTAAAATTATATAGATGCCATTCTATTATGAACTGTACTCGTTCTTGTCCTAAAGGTTTGAATCCTGCTAAAGAAATTGCAGGTTTAAAAAAGGCTATTGTTACAGAATTATAATTACATTATAAAACTTTCATGAGAAAAAAAATTGCTCTTGTTGGAGCTGGAAATATAGGAGGAACTCTAGCACATTTAATTGGACTCAAAGAATTAGGAGATGTTGTACTTCTTGATATATCTGATGGTTTTCCAAAAGGAAAATCTCTAGATTTAGCGCAATCATCCTCAATTGAAAATTTTGAAGCAAACTTCAAAGGTACCTCAAATTATAAAGAAATAAAAAATTCAGATGTCGTCATTGTGACTGCAGGTTTTCCAAGAAAACCTGGTATGACTAGAGATGATTTGGTTGAAAAAAATTCATCTATAATTCAAAATGTTGGAAGAAATATAAAAAAATATTGTCCTAAGGCATTTGTGATTTGTATAACAAATCCTTTAGATGCAATGGTTAGTATTTTACAAAGATCATCAGGGTTAAAAACTAATATGTGTGTTGGTATGGCCGGTGTTCTAGATAGTGCTAGATTGAAATATTTTTTATCTAAGGAATTTAATGTATCAGCAGAAGATATAAACGCATTTGTTTTAGGTGGGCATGGTGATACTATGGTACCTATAATTAGATACGCCTCTGTATCAGGAATACCAGTTCCAGAACTCATAAAGATGAAATGGTCATCACAAAAAAAAATAAATGATATTATACAAAGAACAAGAGATGGAGGTGGTGAAATAGGTAAACTAATGAAAACTGCATCTGCATATTATGCCCCTGCTTCATCTGCTATTCAAATGGCTGAGTCATTTTTAAAAAATCATAAAAGAATTCTACCATGTGCAGCTTATCTTAATGGAGAATATGGAGTTCAAGGTCTTTATGTAGGAGTTCCAGTTATTATTGGTAATAAAGGTGTTGAAAAAATTATTGAATTAAAGCTAACAAGTAAGGAAAAGAAAGATTTTAACCACTCGGTTAAAGCTGTAAAATCATTAACAAGTTTGTCTAAAAAACTTCTGGGCAAGAAAAACAAAAAATAATTGTTTTTTTGACTAATCTAACTAATACATTTTATCATAATGAACTTACACGAGTATCAAGCTAAAGATCTTTTAAGAAAGTATAATTTACCTATACTTAATGGCAAATGCTATATTAATAATGTTCCTGATTTTGGAAGAGATTTAGCATTTATTGGAGAGCCTCCCTGGGTTATTAAGTCTCAAATACATGCTGGCGGACGAGGTGCAGGAAAATTTTTAAAACCATTTAATGAAAAAGGGGGAGTGCAAATAACAGAATCAATTGATGATGCTCAAAAAATTGCAAAAGGAATGATGGGAAATACATTAATTACAAAACAAACAGGTAACGCGGGGAAACTAGTAAATAGGGTCTACTTAGAAGCTGGTTGTGAAATTGATAGAGAATATTACTTAAGTATTCTGCTTGATAGAAATCAATCAAAATTAATGATGATGGTATCTGATGCTGGTGGTGTAGATATTGAAGATGTAGCCGAAAGAACACCAGAAAGAATTCAGTATGTTTATTTTGATAACTTAGAAAATTTTATAATTAGTGACACTCTTCGAAATAAACTAAATTTTTCCATTAATGAGTTTAAGCAATTTAAGGAAATTGTTTCGAATTTATGTAAGGCATATGTATCAATAGATGCTTCTTTAATTGAAATTAATCCTCTTGTTTTGACAAAAGATGGAACACTAATTCTTTTAGATGCTAAAATAAATATTGATGATAATGCTCTTTACAGACAAGCTGAAATTGAAAAATTAAAAGACACCTCAGAAGAAAATGATTTAGAGCTTGAAGCCTCTGAGAATGACATGGTTTATATTAAACTGGATGGAAAAATAGGCTGTATGGTTAATGGAGCTGGGCTGGCTATGGCAACTATGGATATTATTAAACAATTTGGAATGGAGCCAGC
>MDSZ01113964.1_pt1 | contig 11093 bp, 4 predicted proteins | sample 811201 | NCBI WGS metagenome assembly MDSZ01 (sample SAMN05326647, study PRJNA326480) | marine metagenome | isolation source: seawater | place: Indian Ocean: North | collected 2010 | reverse complement strand
CGGAATCATTGCAGGCGGAGCCGCCTTAGCAGCAGGCTTTGGTCGAGCAATCGATAAGAAATTTCCAGGCTACAAGCGTAGCAGCGACACTTCGTACCTCTTCATGCGTGGTGCTTTGATTGGTGGACTTCTTTCTCTCCCAGCAGCCGCTTACGCAGCTAACATGGGAGTCAACATCAATGCGTTTGGTAGCGCTAAGCGTCCTATGTGGCACGATTCAACACCAAAACTCCCCGAAGGACATATGGCCTTCAAGAATGACATTGATGGAACCACTTATTTCCTACCGACTCCTCCGAAGGTTAAGTGAGGGGAGCTCGGATGCAAATGCAAACAGTACCAACCAGCCTCATTGGAGCTTCACTAGGCGAAGCACACAAGTGGGTAAGAGAGCAAATGGTCTTCTCTAACCCCGGAAAACCAATGGCTGATTACACGCTCAAGAACCAAGACGGCAAAGCAATTAGCCTTAGTGACCTAACAAAGGGTCGTGCTTCCCATGTTACTATCGTAGGTGCTGGTTCTACTGTTCGCAAAAACCCTGCTTCACCTGGCGAGCTTGCTGGGTTTATGGAAGTCCCCCCTCCAATGCACCGCACTCGCCTTACTGCCCTCACTCAAGACGACATTACACCTGCGCTTTACAACGCAATGGTAAACGAATACGGGTTGTTTGGAGCTACACAGACTCTTTCGATTCTTCTTACCCGCCCTGTTTCCCCTTCACTTCATCACACTCAGAAAACCACGAACCTCATTCGTGCTCGTAGAGGAGAGTCTCTACTTCCCCTTCACCGCTTCTTGCCTCCTCGTCAAGAGAAGAAAAAGCAACAGAATCAACAGAATAGGAACCGAAACCGTAACTCTCGCGGCAGAGGTGGAGGCGGAGGCGGGGGAAGCCACCGACCTAACCCAACACCTGCTGAAGCGACAAATGCAGCAGTCGCTTTAGGTCTTGGAGCAACTGTTCCACAAGCCGCTGCCCGACTGGGCCGTGCAGGTGGGCTTAACCTATCACTTGACAAGACCACCCAAGACATTCGCAGGGAAGTTGACCGCATGCTTGACAGTGCTGAAGACGCTTTCCGAGATGGAGAAGCAGGTGCTTTGGTTTCTGTTGCCAATCGTATGTCACTCAAGTACGAAAACAGCGAGCAACTCTTCCGTAACTTTGCTCAAAATGTTCTTTCACCTTACTTGATTACCAGCACGGCTAACACAAACGCGCTGAAGTACATCAATGAATATATCCTCCCTGCTATGCGTGAAATCGTTGGAAATAGCGACCGTAGGCGACGCAGGCTAGACAATCAGTATCGTTACCTCGTCAATAAGCTAGCAACTGACCCTAAGGATTTCTACATGGGTACTGAATTGGCTTTGATAGCTCACCCTGGATTCCTCTTCCCTCGTGCTGGGCTTGCCCTGATGCCTGTCCCTGAGAACACCCGTGATATGGCGTTCAGGGCCTTCCAACAAGCCGGTACACCCCCTACTTACGACCCTAACACTGGTTTCATTGCTACTATTGCTCCTTCTGACCGCTCAGGAGTGGCTTACATAAACCAAAACACCTTCCGACAAATTAACTCGGAAAGCTTCGCACAAGGTCGTAACATCAACCGAGTTAGCCAGGTAATCGACAGTCTCATCAATGTCATTGAACGCTATGGTGAAACTGACAGCAGTGCATTCAATGTCCTTAAGCGTGATACTCAATCTATGGCAGCGTTAGCAGCCCGTGACCAACTTTACCAAAGAATCGCTGGCATGCCAGTGTTTTACTTTACCGACCTCCCTGGCATTCGCCCTATTCCTACTAACTGGCCTCAACAACTCATTCTAGCAATGATGGAAGTGCTTGCTCAAAACCGAGACCGAATTACCGGGCTTGGTGGAGGGCCATTCGATGCAAGTGAATTCCTTACTCCTAGCGGAATTAACCTATCAGCTGGGGCAGCATTTGGAGACTTTGACAACTACAATGATTGGGATGCCGAGCTTACTAGACTTGACGCTTTGGGACCCGCGGCCCTAAATGCTGGTGGACCAGAAAATGCCGCTGCTGAGCGGCTTCTCACATCACTAATGACTATGGCCAGGGCAAACGCAACGCCGTTAGTAATCGATGACGCTGGTAACGATGCATGTCCTATCGGAATTCCTCCCGGCCCAGGAGTTACCAACGCACTAGTAACGCAAGACGCCGTTGCCATGGCGGGAACCAACAACCTCCCCGAAGGGTCTCTATTGATATGGAATACACCGGCTCCAGCCGGAGCACCAGTTCCACGACCTGTTGGACCATACCGCAACTTTGCCGAATACCTTCAAAATGTCATTACTCAAAATGTAAACCCAATGGGCCCAGTTGTTGGTCCAAACTCTACGGTTGGATTTACTGTCCCTTATGGGGAGCTAATCACCAGTGCTCAGTTTCAAGACTTTGTTGACCTAGCTGCGGAGGATATGGTCCAAATTGAGCCGATTACTGCTCAAGCTGATTCTGTTTCTCCTTCTGTTTACGAAATCATGGTAGACACTGTTGAGCTATCTATGCGTAAGTACAACTACAATCCAAGCAAAGACGACATTTACTTCTCTACTATCCTTCTCTACTACTCTCTTCGAGAAATGGGGCTTGATACTGAGGTTCGTGGCCTTATGGACCGAATTTCGGACCGTATTACGCAGGCACGAAACGCTTCCCTAAACCGTCTTCGTAATGACCTTGCGGCCCGATATGGAGCGCCAGCTCCTGGTGGCGGGGCTATCAACCTGCAAGACCTCAACAATTACCTTGCACTTCGATATGCATACGAAGCATTCAATGACCCAACCTCCGATGCATTCCTAACCCTCACAGGTGTTCGAGTCAACCCGGCACCAGTGGTTACCGATAGTAGCATCAAGAATATCCGTGATTCTCTAAAGCAGTCGATTAACGAGTTTGAAGAGGCTCTTAGGCGCTCAGGTAAGAAAACAAACGCTGAGCAAGTAGCCAAGGCTTTGGAAAAGCTCCTTCTTCCTTCAATGATTGCTCAAATGAACAGCGACCCCAAGTCTCTCATCACATATGCAGGTAAGGTAGCTGAACCAAGCGAGAAGCTAATCGAGGCTGTTGACAAAACCTTTGGCGAATGTGAGGTAGCAGTAAAGGAACATATCGTTGCACTACGAGTGCTAGCAGACGACCTCACAGGAGCTGCTACAATTCGAGTAACCCCAGCCGATGACACTGTTAAGTCATTGACGGCTGTCAAAGCAACCGGGGCCAAACTGGAACTTCTAGACCGTACTGCTACTGCCATGGATGACATTGCAAAATTCTTGCCAAAGTCTGTTACACCTGCCGAAAAGAATTACATCAAGTCGTTAGTCAACTTCATGACTATCATTGCTGACGACCTTCAATTCAACAGCAAAGCCGTCGAAAAGCTTGTCAAAGAAATTAATGACAACAAGGCCGACTACAATGCGGGCAACATCCGTCCTTATCCAGCACTAAGCACTCTTTTTGATGAGCTTACAGAAATGCGACAAGTGGTTGAAGCTATTGATGCTTCCATCACGGAGTTTGACGATTATAGTACAAGAGATGCCGAGGCCCCTACCAAGTACCCCAACTTTGCCAAGAGCGCAATTACTGGGTTGGGTGACCAACTATCTTACTTGAAAATGGAATTGCTTGATACCTACACGATAGCTCTTCAGGCTTTGGCTAGCCAATGTGGGACTAAAACCAATGTAGAAGCTGTTTTGGATGGACACATTAGTGGTAAGCCTAACATTGTAGTAAGGGACCCAACGACAGGAGTATCTTTGCCTGGCAACTTCTTTGATGACTTTGTACGCGGGGCTAACTCAAACCTACTAACTCAGGCCCTTCACAAGTCTTCTGACCTAGAGATGGTAGGGGGCTCACATGGGGCACGGCTCAAAGAGTTCCAATTGATGTTTGAAAATGCACCTCGCTATGGTGAAGAGTTGCTAAAATTCTTCTCGGAAATTTGTAATGATGTTGGCTACGCTAGCTTTGCTGTTTTCGAGAAGGCAAGAGACACTGCCATCAAGGCCCAAGTGGACGCTCTCTACAAGAAGTATGAGCGACGAAGCAGGCTAGGACAAGCACAACGACTACTCAAGGCCGACACCTTCGCTTTGTTGGAGGCTACTGGTAAAGGTATCAAGGCTACATTCACTGGCGCTGGTAAAGCCTTCGGAGCAACCGCTGGTGCATTTGCCGGTGGCGCTATTGGTACTGCCCCTGCTGCTTTGAGCATAGGGGCTGGCGCTACTATGGGTGCTGGCCGAGCAATTGGCGGAGCTGCCATGGGCGCTGGTGGTCTAGTAAAGGCCGCTGGCGGAGTTGCTAGCACTGCCGGTGGAGCCGTACTAGGTACAGGCGCTCAACTTGGTGGAGCATTAGCTGGTACAGGTGCCGCACTTGGTGGTGCTGCATTAGGTACCGGTGCTGCACTTGGTGGCGCTGCTTTGGGTACTGGCCTAACAGCCGGTGGTACTGTCCTCGGTACTGGCGCGGCAGCGGGAGGAGCTGCACTTGGCGCCGGAGCAGCTTTGGGTGGAGAAGCCATTCGAGCTGGCGGAATAGCCGGAGGCGCTGCTGCTAGAGCAGGTGGACAGGCCCTAGGAGCCGGAGCACGAGCTGGACTTACTGCAACAGGAGCTGGCATAGGAGCCGGAATTGCAGCTGGCGGTGGACTAATTGGTACTGGCGCTGCACTTGGTGGTGGACTAATTGGTACTGGCGCCGCACTTGGTGGCGAGGCTATTAGAGCCGGAGGAATTGCTGGTGGCGCCGCAGCTTCCGCTGGCGGACAAGCGCTAGGAGCAGGTATTGGTCGTGGAGGAGCTGCCATAGGAGTTGGATTAGAAAAAGCAGGTAACGCAATTGCAACGGGCCTTCTTTTCAGTGGACAGGCAATTAAAGCAGGCGCTATCGCTGGTTCAGCAGCAGCAGCAGCTGGTATCGGAAAGGGTATTACAATTCTAGGATTTAGTAGCGCACTAGCCCTTAACGCGGTCTCTACAAGCTACATGCTAATGAAGACACGAAAGCAAGTTAAGGAAGAGGCTCGAACCTCACCAGCAGCAGTACAGGCACAAATTGACTTGATTGAAGCCGCTCGCCGCAACAAAGAAGCAAAGCTCATCGAAAAGGAAACTGACCGACGAGTCGCCATTACTCGTAAGGAAGAGCAGGCACTTCAATTGGAAATTAACATGCTTGAGCTAGGTTCTCGCAGGCTGCGGTTGCTCGCGGTTCAAGCTAGTGCCGAAGCCAGGGCTGCTGTCGAAAGCCTCGCTGCCGCTGAGGCCCGTCGTGCCGAAGCCGAGCTGAATGTTATCGAAGAGCGACTTGAGCTTGAGGCTCAACGCTATGTCAACGAGTACGAGAAAGAACAACGAGCATTTGAGAGAATCCAAGCTGAGCTTGACCGAGAAGAAGCACGAGTTGTAGAACAACAAGGGCGCGAAGCTGCACGAGAAATGCGAATACAGCGCATGCAAGACCTAGAGATTGGACTAAAGGCATTGGAAACAGACCGTCAGTCTTTCCTTAGCGGTGCAAATGGAGAAAGCGCGGCACTAAGGAACAAGAAAGCTATGACTGGAGAGTTTGCTGCTATGTGGGCGCAGTACCCAGGACAGAAGGTCTCCGAGCGACTCATTACATTTGACAACGACATTGTTGATGTTCGAAACCAAATTAAGAAGTTAAAGGGAGGACGCTGACATGAATGAGTGTCCAATGTGCAACACGCACAACCCACCTCAAGCAGTTACTTGTCGAACCTGCAAGCTTTCTCTTCCTCGTAGCAATGCCTCTTCTATCTTTCATACTGGAGACCGACCAAAAATGGCGGTCTTCGATTTGGACAAGACTCTATTCGACCTTTCCCGTCGTGAACGAGCTGCTAAGCGTCAAGGCTTGAAGCCGGGGAGTAAGAAGTGGTTTGAGGTAATCAACCAAAACCAGTACATCCTAATGGACACACCCATCAAAGGCACAGTCAAGTTCGTTAACCAGCTTTCTGAGAACGGCTTTACTATCGCTTACCTTTCCGGTCGCCCTCGTGCTGCTCTTGCTGCTACAAAGCAATCGCTCCAGGAAAGTGGATTCCCGATTGATGCTGATGAACAGGACTTGGTTTTCTTGCACAGCGGTCGTGGAAGTATTCCAAACATCACAAACCACAAGAAAACGGTTCTGACACATCTCAAAAACAAATTCGATGTAGACTTCTTCTTTGACGATACCCCGGAGTTCCGGGAAGCGGCAAAATCACTGTTCATTCCTGGCGTTTATCCGTCAATCGCAGCTTACACTGAGAAGGAAGAACGACCTAAGAAAAAAGCTAGGAAGAACCCACATACATCAGCCCCTAACTGCGGTTGTGGAAAAGACCCATGTGTAACCTACGGAGGCGGTGTTACAACAAACCCAGCTCCAAAGCCCCGCAAGAAGCGAGCCAAGAACGGTAGCATGCGCAAAGAACCAATGGACAAGTACCTAGACAGGTTCATGGGTGACAAGAAAATGAACGAGGAATTCCCCGACAGGTCTCAGCGCTTCGCAGTTGGACTTTCCTATGCTCGCAAATTTTACGGTGATGCTGCGGTAGACAAGAAGTACCCACCAAGAGAAAACCCCGCAGTTACTACTCAATATGGAGAAGGCGGAGTTGTTGTTCTCGATGAAAACCTGCAATATATGACATACACTGGTAAAACCGTACTTCCAAGAGGAGTCTCCTACCAACTAATCAAGAAGCTACGCTCACTTCTTTCTAGAGACCGCGAGCATAGAGGGTTTGTAAAGGACAACAAAATTTACTACGGAACGAGCTTTGGCATTGATGGAGTTACCTGGCAAGCAAGTGATGATTTACATGATGCATTATTCTGCTTTCATACTCACCCCTATGGCTTTACAAAATCAATGAAAGGGGTTATTTCTAAAGAGGACCTGATGGGTAACTTGTTTACACGCCTCTTTTACGGCGTTCAATGGGAGTTAGTGGTGCAGAAAAGAGGTATCAACTTCGTTCATACTAGTATCAAAGAGGGAAGCCCAATCGCCAAGAAGTTTGCAGAACATGATAAAGCAAAGACAAAGGCAGCAAAGGAAAAAATCAACAAAAAGATACAGGAGCTATGGAGGGCCGACGAAAAGGTGCTTAGCAATCTATACCGAGGTGAAGCTGGCAGGTACTTCAGTTATATGCTCGGAAACGGTCCACCGAACTGGGAAGGTTTCTCCGAGCTTGGGGCCGAAATCGCCAGGTTAGAGACAGCAAATAAGTTCATGAAGAATTTTGAATTCAACATGTACTACCTAGAAGTACCCTCCATACATGCGGATTGGACTAAAGAAGTAACTGAGTCTTATCCACTAGACAAAATGGAATTCCAGGATATTGCTGGTTACTTGAAAGGGTACAAACAAATCAAGTCCAACCCAGTCCGCGCGAACCCTGCCAATGTAAGCGAAGCCAAGAAGATGTACCAACAGTTCCACAAGAAGCAGCCTAAGAGTGTAAAGAAGAAGCAAATCGACTTCGGAGACACTTGGGTAAGTCTAGGTAAAGCATGGTCTATTGGTTACCGCTCAGGTAAGGAAACAGGCGATGAAAGTCAGAAGTACATCCATAACTTCGGTGTCGATGAAGAGTCAGGAAAGAAGTTTGCTGAACCTGAAGTCTACTATGTCAAGAACAAAGACGGGTCTCAAATGATGGTCATTATGGGTGGCGATTGGTACATTGATGTTGACAAAGACGGCGAAGTTTCCTGGATTTACATTTGAGGTGAGAATATGGCTGACAAGTTTCTCTTTCTTACTAGTAAACAGTGGGACTTCATGGAGCTTAGCTCGGCCTCTATCGTGTTGCTGACAGCTATTCGCGAAGCCGCCGATGTTGTAGGGCGAAGAGGTATTGGTGGCCGTTTCAAGAGCAAAAAGCTAGTCAACTTTTCCCGACTTGGCCTCGAAAGAGATACTTGGACTACCCTAAACACCATCAGTATTGTATTCGGCGCCTTCTTGACTACGAAGTTTACCTACCAACAATTCAAGGATAAGGGCTTGATTAAAGACGCTTCACAGCGACTATCAACCCAAGTCAGGAATATTCAACGAGGTGCAAGGCGATGACACGAATTTACCACCCAGGGACAAGAGGATATGTCAATGTCACCACTGGTACTGGCAGGCTTCTTCTCGTTCTTGCGGGTGCTTACCTTCTAGCAAAGCCAAGGCAAGTCTCAGCAGAAGAAGTGAACCCCTATGAAAACTTCATGGAAAGCCTAGAAGTTACATACTTCTCCTCCATTTCGACAGAAGGAGTAAAGACTGTGGCAGTACAAGACGGAGCCACTATTCAAGGAGCAAGAGACCAAATCACCATCAACTACCGTGTAACTGGTGTAGAGTTTGGTAAAGCAACCATCACTTACGGGGATGAAACAAAGGTGATTGAAAGCCCACAGAAGTTTCCGGTTCAATTCACTATTTCCAAAAGTACGGTTATTGACCAGCTAAACGCCAATGGGTACCTACAAGTTCAAATTTCAGTAACCCCTGCGTCTACTCAGGCGGAAGTGCGTACAGTTAGCTTCCGCTATGAGGGTGCATGAGATGAGTTTCGAACAGAATGCATCCCCTTTTGGTTTGGGCCGTTCAAGCCAAGCCAATGAGTTCGCCCAAAGAGCAGCAAGAAACCTCATTCCCTGGGTGAGAGAACACTACGAGATTTACACCCTCAATCAAGCAGCATTCACCCCATCAGGCCTTCTCAACTATCACCTTCGAGGAGACTATTACCTCGGCTTGACTAAAATCAATGCCGACTATGAAAACATGGGCTTGTTTAACGCTGGTAATGCACGACTAACCAACATTGCTTCTCCGATTGAATCCTTTGATGTTGGTATTGTCCGTTCAATCGATTTAGCTGCAAGGCTTGGTAATATTATTCCCATTGCACGACCACTGGGTGGAGGCGCACAGGAGTTTGGGCTTGGTAATAACTCAGCCCCTGTACCACCGATAGCCCCTGAGCATTTCTTCACAAGGGATGTAGCACGAGGCTCTATGTTGACTGAGTTTTTGTTTGCCGAGCAGGCTACTCTTACTTATCGTCTACTTCCCTACATGAAGGACTTTCAAACTGGAGTCAGAAACTTCCTTGTTAGCGAAGCTATGCACTTCATTGAGAACATCAACCGACTAAGAAATCAAACGGGCAACAACGCAGGTACGACTGCCGATATTGCGATGGCGTTTAACCTACAAGGAGGAGTCAATGGTGTTTACCAGGACCTAGACCTTTTTGGTATTGTTCCCAATACAGTGGGTACCGCTGGCGTAATCAACATGCCTAACCCAATTCCTAACATCGACATTTCAGTCTATCCCAACTTTGCGGCTATCGAGGCCGATGATGCAGCACCCAAGTTTTGCTTTGTCCTTCCGATTGTTTACGCAATGGGCGCACTTAACGAATTTGCCCAAACGATTGTTCCTGACCTAAACCCTGCCGATGCTGCTCAAATAAGAGCCATTATCAGAGATATGCTAACCCAGTCAGTGGAATACTCTTACCGCATAGGCGGTTATTACGCAATCGACCCTGCATCTGGCGACTTCATCCTTGATAACACAAACAACTTTCAACCATTCGATAGGAACGGTAACCTGTGTAGCGAGAAGTCGGATGATTTCAACTTCAACTATACGAGAGACCGACTAAGAGATTTCTTCAACATTTACTTCGACTTAGTCAACACACCTTTCCCTGTTGGTACTATTGTAGAGCTAAACACTCAAACTATCAACGGAAATACCCGCAGCGCCTTCAATCAAGCAAGAGGCAACCAAACCCAAGTCCCTGCACTGAATAACGCCGACTTTCAGACACACATAGACGGAGGAAACCTCTTTCGAATTACCGGCATGAGCCCTCCATTTACTGCTAGGGGCCGACCTAACATTCGTCGCTATCAAATGGAGTCTGTTGATGCAGCAGGTATTCCACGAGGTGTTACAGTAGAAGGAATTAACGAATACTGGAGGACTGATTCAGGAGAAGTACCTGGTATTATTCTACACCGACCGGCAGCCCAAGGAGTTAACGATGTTTCTGTTCATAGTCCGCTGAATGTCATAGGCAGGCTATTTTTGACTCAATCGTATCATACTTTCAACACAGGGGCATATTACAATACTAGAAGAGACATGCGTAAGCTTCGAGCAGGTGACGCACCTGGACACTACCCGCCTCTTAACGAAGCAATGCAAGGAGGCAACGCAAACAATCCAGGCCGTAACGGTCATCAAGCAAATCATCGGTTTGGTGTACTTGACCTCTACACTGAACACCGGGTTGACTTGATTGCTGACTATCTAGCAGCAATGTACGACAGTCTCAAAGGAAAATACAGGGAGGCCTTCGTCAACTTCTACACAGGAGACTTCCATACTAACGAGTTGAATTACCTGACCAACGCGGTTTCAAACTACATTGACTCTCGTGTAGCACCTGAAGATGCTAATAGAGAACCTGTGCTAGTTGGACCACGATTGACTACTAGGTTACCACAAGCTCCTGAGCAACAATTCCCCCCACGACCAGCTGGTTTCGTAGGACCACTTTTACCCCTTCAACCCGACTACCGACAAATCGTCAACTACCGTAATGCTGACCCTGAGTTGGTTTACTACCAAATCGACAGTCAATTGCTTAGGAATATCCTCGGTCAACTGAATACTCAGTTTTACGAGTGGTATGTTACTATGGCTGAACAGCTTGATAGAGGTACAAGAAACCTCATTCGCGCAGGTAATCTAGAACCCGATACCCCTGCTCAACGAGCATTAATGGTCCCTTCAGACCGCAGGCAAAGGGGTCCCGCACAAGACCGACAAAGAATCCGCCCAAGCAAGCTCATTCTTGAAGCAATGTGGCCTTTGCTTTCAGACCGAGCATCAAAAGCGATAGAATCAGGAGAAGTCGCTGCACACACAATGATGCAAACGATTGCTGCGGCAGTTACACAACACCGAGGTG
>MDSZ01019548.1_pt1 | contig 11093 bp, 12 predicted proteins | sample 811201 | NCBI WGS metagenome assembly MDSZ01 (sample SAMN05326647, study PRJNA326480) | marine metagenome | isolation source: seawater | place: Indian Ocean: North | collected 2010 | reverse complement strand
TTGATTATGAAACTAGGCTTTGTTATTTACAAGTAAAATATTATGAACCAATTAAAACTTTTTATTGATTTAACTAGATTAAAAAAACCTATTGGCTATATGTTACTTTTTTGGCCCTGCGCTTGGGGTTTAACATTAGCTTATGATTTTAGTAAAAACTTAAATTTATATTTATTTTATTTAATATTATTTTTTTTAGGTTCTGTCCTAATGAGATCTGCTGGATGTATAGTGAATGATATATTTGATAAAGAATTTGACTCAAAAGTATTTCGCACAAAGAATCGTCCTATTGCATCAGGAAAGGTTCCTGTCAAACTTGCAATTTTTTATGCTCTTTTTTTATGTTTACTTGCATTATTAGTCTTGATTAATTTCAACTTATTTACAATTATTTTAGCTTTAGGCTCTATGCCACTAGCATTTAGTTATCCACTCATGAAAAGACTGACTTATTGGCCTCAATTTTTTTTAGGTATAACTTTTAATTATGGATTAATTCTAGGATGGACCTCAATAAAAGGAGAGATAGATTTAGCTCCAATCATTTTTTATTTTGGAGCCATATTTTGGACACTGGGTTATGACACGATTTATGGATTTCAAGATATTAAAGACGATGAAATAATAGGTTTAAAATCAACATCAATTAAATTTAAAGATAATGGTAAACAATTTTTATTTATTTGCTACATTTTTTTATCTGTTTTCTTGCTTATAGGAGGGTATTTTATGAAATTTAAATACATTTACTACTTATTATTAATTCTTCCAGTTATACATTTATTTATTTACCAAATGAAAATATTTAAATTAGATAATCCAAGAAGTTGTTTAAAAGCATTTAAAAGTAATAATTTTTTTGGTCTAATAATTTTCTTAAATATTCTCATAGCAAAAAATTTATAATGAATAAAATTGATATTCTAAAAAGATTATATAAAGACTATACAAAGAACTATCTAAATAAAATAATTTTATCATCCTTTTTTTCAATTTTAGTTGCTGCTAGTACGTCTTCGATTGCGTGGCTACTTGACCCAGCTATTAAAAAAATATTTATTGAAAAAGATCAATCACTACTATTTTTAATTCCTCTTTTAATTATCGTTGCATTCTCAACCAAAGGAATTTCACTTTATGTGGCTAAAGTTTTAATGATAAAGGTTGGTGAGTCTGTGAAAAAGAAACTTCAGTTCGATATGCTAAAAGCATTAATATCTGCAGATACTCAATATATTGATAAAAAACATTCAGGTAAATTTATTTCTAATTTAACTTACGATGTGCAACACATTACTAACCTTTTAAGCACTGCAATTTTAAATTTAGTCAAAGATAGTTTAACTTTAATAGGTCTTCTTACAGTTATGTTCTTACAAAATTGGAAACTTTCACTAATATCACTAATCATGATACCACTAGCAAGTTTTGCAGCTAGAACTTTAGGAATAAGAATGAAAAAAGCTGTAACTCAAGCTCAAGAGAAATCTGGTTTTTTTACAAGTTATTTAGTTGAACTATTTAAAAATCATAAAATTACTAAAATTTTTCAAAAAGAAACTTTTGAAATTAAACGCGCAGACTTTCATCTAAGTGGGTTAATGGAAAAGTCAAAAAAAATTAGTACTCTTTTAGTAAGAATGTCACCGATAATGGAAGTTTTGACAGGTATAATGATAGCAATTTTGATTTATTATTCTGGAAAATTAATTGTAAATGATGAAATTGAAGTAAATAATTTTTTTTCATTTCTTGCAGCTATGATGCTTGCTTATCAGCCTGTAAGATCTTTATCAACTTTGAATATGGTGATTAATCAAGGAATTTCCGCGGCATCAAGAATTTTGCCTATTGTTGATATCCAAAATTCAATTCGAAACATTGATGGAGCAAGTGAGCTAAAAATTACAAATGGAAAAATAAATTTTAATAATGTTTGTTTTAAATATAATCCAAATGAAAAAGATGTTTTAAAAGATGTTAATTTAGAATTCGAAGGCGGAAAAATGACTGCTTTAGTTGGTCATAGTGGGTCTGGAAAGTCTACAATACTTAATTTAATTCCAAGATTTTATCACTCAGATTTAGGCGAAATTAAAATAGATAATCAATCAATACAAAATGTAACACTGGAGTCTTTAAGAAATAATATTTCATTAGTAAGCCAAGAAACAACTTTATTTGATGACACAATAAAAAATAATATTAAATACGCAAACGAAAACGCATCTGAAGCAGAAATTATAGAAGTTGCTAAATTATCTAATGCAAGTGATTTCATTGAAAAATTACCAAATAAATATGAAACTATAATCGGTGAAAATGGACTGAGATTATCTGGAGGAGAAAAACAAAGAATTTCGATTGCAAGAGCAATGATCAAAAAAAGTCCTATAATATTATTGGACGAAGCTACTTCATCTTTAGACTCTGAAACAGAGGCAAAAATACAACAAGCTCTTAAAACTCTAACAAAAAATAAAACAACAATTGTTATTGCTCATAGGCTATCTACAGTTTTGAGTTCAAACAATATATATTTAATTGATTCAGGAAAAGTTATGGACAATGGGAAACATGAAGATCTTTTAAGTAAGTCTAAACTTTATAAAAATTTTTATGAAAAACAAATTCAAAAATAAATGTTTTTTTTCTATCAATTTTTTTTGTCACTTCTTTTACTAATTTCGCCATTAATAATATTTTACAGAATAATTAAAAATAAAGAGGATAAAAAAAGATTTATTGAAAAATTTAGTATTCCCACGAAAGAAAGAAAAAGAGGGAAACTTATATGGTTTCATGGCGCTAGTGTCGGGGAAATTTTGAGTATTCTTCCAGTAATAAAATATTATGAAGAAAAAAATGATATTAGTCAGATCCTTGTAACATCAAGTACATTAAGCTCTTCAAATATTCTTGAAAAATATAAATTTAAAAAAACAATTCATCAATACTACCCTATAGATCATTTTTTTTTCACTCAAAAGTTTTTTAATTACTGGAAACCAAATTTTGTAATATTTGTTGAGTCAGAAATATGGCCTTGTATGATAAATGTCTTAAATTATAACAATGTCCCTATTATATTGCTCAATGCAAGGTTAACAAAGAAAACTTTTACAAAATGGCTTAAAATTAATAGATTTGCAATATCAATATTTAATAAAATTAAAATTGCCTATCCCCAAAATATTGAAACTAAATATTTTTTAAAAAAATTTAAATTAAAAAAAATTAATTATATTGGAAATTTAAAATTTGCTCAAAATACAGAAAATAAAATTAAAATTTCAAATAAATTAAAATATGAGTTTAGTCACAAAAAAATTTGGGTTGCCTCTAGTACTCATCAAAATGAAGAAATATTTTGTGCAAAAGCACATATAGAACTTAAAAAGAAGATAAAAAATTTAATTACTATAATTATTCCAAGACATGTTCATAGGACAAACGAAATAAAAACAAATATTGAAAAACTTAAATTAAAAACTTCTTTACATAGTCACAAATTAAAAAGCTTAAAAAATACAGATATATACATTGTGGATACATTTGGTGAAACAAGTAAATTCCATAATATTGCAGCTTCTGTCTTTCTAGGTGGATCGATTATCAAAAGAGGAGGTCAAAATCCATTGGAGGCAGCTCGTTATGGTGCAAAAATTCTGCACGGACCTAACATAGATAATTTTAAAGATGTTTATAAATTATTAAAAAATTTAAAAATTTCAAAAAAAGTTAATACACCAAAAAACCTAGCATCTTCAATAATATTTAAGAAAAATTTGAAGTTGGGACTCAAAATCAAAAATATTGGGGAAAAAATCATAAAAAAAACTATAAGAGAGTTGAACAAACTAATTATCAATGAAGTTAAAAAAACCTAAATTTTGGGATTTAAAAAAACCAAATTTTTATTCATACATTCTATTTCCAATTACAATTTTAGTAAAATTTGTAAACTACTTGAACATAATTTTTAATAAACCCAATTTAAATAAAGCAAATATAAAAACAGTATGTATAGGTAATTTTTATATTGGTGGAACGGGAAAAACTTCACTGAGCATCAAAATCAATAATATATTGAAAAATTACAAAGTTAAATCATGCTTTATTAAAAAGGATTATGCTGATCAAATTGATGAGCAAAGATTACTAACTAAGAATGGAAAACTTTTTTTATCACCTAAAAGATTAGATGCACTAAATAAAGCAATTAGCCAAGATTACAAAATAGCAATTTTTGATGATGGTTTACAAGATAAAACAATTAATTATGACTTAAAAATCATCTGTTTCAATACTATAAATTGGATTGGTAATGGAATGACTATACCATCTGGACCACTCAGGGAAAATATTAACAACTTAAAAAAATATGAACATGTTTTTTTAAATGGCAACCTCGAAAATATTGATGAAATTAAACAATATATACTGAAAGTTAATCCTGAAATTAATATTCATCTAGGTAAATATGAGCCGTTAAATTTAAATGAATTTAGCAAAAACGAGAAATATATAATTTTTTCTGGTATTGGAAACCATAAGACCTTTGTTTCAATGTTAAAAAATTATGGTCTTAATATTTTAAAAGATTTTGAATTTCCTGACCATTACAATTATTCAAAAAAGGATATTTTCAAAATTTTAGACACTGCAAATAAATTAGAATGTAAAATAATTACAACTGAAAAGGATTTTTTAAGGACAGAATATATCGATCACAGTGAAATAAAGTATTTAAGATCTGAACTAAAAATACTTGATGAGAAAAAAATATTAAGTTTTATTATTTAATAAAATGAGAAATTTAAAATATTTTACTCAATATATCGTGGTTATTACTTGTTTTATTTTTTTTAAATTTTTAGGTCCAAAATTATCATCAAAATTAAGTGGAAAAATATTTGAAATTATAGGACCTTTTTTCAGATCAAAAAAAATTATTCAAAAAAATATCAAGAGAGCATTACCAGATGTTAGCTCCGAAGAATTAAATAGTATTACTCAATCTATGTGGAATAATTATGGTAAAATTTTTGCAGAATATATGTTTATTAAAAATTTTAGATTAGGTAATCTTTCTTCTAAAATTAAAGTAAATGGTCAAGAAATACTTGAAGAAATTAAAAAAAAAAAGAAACAAGTAATATTTATATCAGGACATTTGAGTAATTTCGAACTAATGGCTATGCATTTAGAAAAAACTGGAATAAATATTGCTGCAATTTATCGACCACTTAATAATAAATACCTAAATCCATATATGGAGCAAATTAGAGAAAAATATATTTGTAAATATCAGATTAAAAAAGGTATTGGTGGTATGAAAAAACTTATTCATTTAAAAAATAAAAATTTTTCTACTGCACTAATGATAGATCAAAGAGTTTCGGAGGGTATATTGTCAAATTTATTTAGAGAAAAAGCTTTAACAACTACTATTCCAGCACAACTAGTAAAAAAATTTAATATTCCTGTAGTTCCAGTTTATATTGATAGAATTAAAGGATTGAATTTTAATATAACTATTAAAAAACCTATTTTTTTTTCCAATTCTAAATCAGTTAAGAATATTACTGATGAATTAAATCTAGAACTTGAAAAAATGATACTAAAAAAACCTGAGAATTGGATTTGGTCCCACAATCGGTGGAAGTAATTTTTATTTTTTATTTAATTGTTCTCTTTTTTTGAATGCTTCCTTATACGAAAAATAAGGTTCTTGTAGTTCAACACTCCAATAAGTAAGATCTTCAATATTAATTTTTTTACCTGAGACTGCGCATTCTACATAATCTCCTGGTTCAATAACTTGAAAATTGTTTGGTAAATATTTTATTTTTGCTAATTTTTTTGCCATTAATAGTTTATATAGTTTTATATGAAAGTTGGCATAATAGGAAGTGGTGGTAGAGAGCATTCATTGTGTGTAAGTCTAATGAAATCTGATAAAATAGACAAACTATTTTGTTTTCCTGGAAACGCAGGCACTGCTGAAATTGCTCAAAATGTTGATATAGATTTAGAAAATTTTGAAAATTTAAAAAATTTTATTATAACACAAAAATTGGATCTTATTGTTGTAGGGCCAGAAAAACCTCTTGTAGAAGGTCTTGTAGATTTCCTAAAAAAATTTGGGATTAATGTCTTTGGACCAAATAAAACTGCATCTCAATTAGAAGGTTCAAAAATATTTACAAAAAAAATTTGTAAAAAATATAATATTCCAACCGCAAATTTCGGTATTTTTGAAAATAAAAATAAAGCGAATATTTTTTTAAAAAAAGCGAATTTCCCACTTGTAATTAAGGCAGACAATTTAGCTTCTGGAAAAGGGGTTTATATATGTGAAAATTTAAATCAATCTTTGACTGCTGTAGAAGAAATTTTTAATGGAAAATTTGGGGAGGCAAAAAATTTACTTATTGAAGAATTTTTAGAAGGAGAAGAAATGAGTTTTTTTACTATTCACGATGGAAAAACTTTTCAAACTTTTGGAACTGCTCAAGACCATAAAAGAGTTCTAGAGGGAGATAAAGGGAAAAATACTGGGGGAATGGGTGCATACTCTCCGTCAAGATTAATTAATAAAGAATTAGAAAACAAAATAATAACTAAAATTGTTGAACCAACTCTTAAAGGCTTAAATGATATGGGGACAGAGTATCAAGGATTTTTATATACTGGTTTGATGATAGTTAAAAATGAACCCTACCTAATAGAATATAATGTAAGAATGGGTGATCCTGAATGTCAAACAATTCTACCCACTTTAAAAACAGATATTTTTGACATTTTTAATGCTTGTTGCAAAAATAAACTTAAAGAAATTAAAATTGAGTGGTTAGATAAAAAAAGTCTTTGTATCGTTGTTTGTTCAAAAGGGTACCCTGAAAAAATTAAAAAAAATGTTGAAATTGATAATTTAGATAAATTAAAACTTGATGATTATAACTATATTTTTCATGCTGGGACTAAATACTTTAATCAAAAAACATATGCTGTTGGCGGTAGGGTTTTGAATTTTGTATCTATATCTGATAATTTTATTGGTGCTAGAAAAGATATAATTAAAAATATTACCAAACTAAATTGGTCAGGTGGTTTTTATAGAAATGATATTGGATATAGAGTAATCAATAAATGCGAATAATTTCAGGTTTATTTAAAGGTAAAAAAATTTATGAGCCTAAAGATTTAAAAACTAGACCGTTAAAAGATTTAACTAAAGAGTCTATATTTAATAAAATAAACCATTCGAATAATTTTAACATTGATTTCAATAACGCAAATATTTTAGATATTTTTTCAGGTGTAGGATCATTTGGTCTTGAATGCTTATCACGAGGTGCAAAATTTGTAGCATTTATTGAAAACTATAATGGAGCTTTATTAATTTTAAAAAAAAACTTATCTAATTTAAAAAAAATAAAAAATTATAAAATTTTTGAAAATGACGCTTTTAAGGATTTCACTTATAAGCAATTAAAAAATAAATTCGATATAATATTTTTAGATCCTCCATACAAAGAAAAAAAATTAGACTTGATTTTAAATCATATTTACAATCAAGGCATTCTTAAAGACAATGGAATAATTATTTTACACAGGCATAAAAAAATGAATGAGGTTTTCCCTACTAAATTTAAGGTACTTGATGAAAGAAAATATGGAATTTCAAAAATAATTTTTATTTCCCTTTAAATTAATAATTTATTTGTCTCTTTTTTAATTAATTCAACAGCAGGTTGATCGTAAGGATCTACATTCAAACATTTTCCAAGTAAAATAGTTTCTAAAATAAAAAAACTAAAAAGCTCTGCTAAAGTCTTTTCGTCTCTATTTTTAATTTCAAAACTTCTAAAAGGTATTTTTTTTTTTCTAAAAACATTTTCAGAAGCTTTTTTTTGAAGATAGGTGATATTTGAGATATTTTTATTTCTTAAATTATTATGTGATTTTAGAATTAATTTATTTTTAATTTTTACAGACTTTTTATCTTTCACATAAAAAAAAGTAAAAAAATTATTTTCAAATCCATCTAAATATAATTGCATAACACTGTGATTATCTTTAGGCATATTAGAAACTATAGGAAGAATTCCTTTTTTGTTTTTCCCTAAACTTTCTGCAACTAATTGTTGATACCAATTAAATATACTTTCTGATCTCTCATCATAATTAATAATTATAGAATTGAATTTTTTTTTTTTTTGAAAAATATAGAATAGAGTTAACATTTGAAATTAAATTATTAAAAAAAATTTTGTTTTTTATTAAATTATTAAATATTTTAAATTTATTTGGATCTAGTCCCATTAATTCTGCTGGTACCATTCCAACCTCAGACATAACTGAATATCTTCCACCAATAAAATTATTGTGGTGAATAATGTCTCCTTTTAATTTTTTGGCATAAAGACTCAAATAGTTATTTTTATTTTCTGTGATAAAGATATTTTTATCACCCCTGCTAATTGCAACATTTGAATTAATAATAGTTTCAAGAGTATTACCAGATTTTGAAATAATTAAATTTGTATATTTTTTTTTTTCTTTTAAAAAATTAGAGCCCAAATTATCTATAAAAATAAAATTTTTCTTTATTTTATTTTTTAAAAAATCATAAATTGCTCTTGCACCCAATGATGAGCCACCCATCCCAATGACTCTATAATCTGAATTTTTTTTATATTTTTTTAAATTTTTCTTTTTAAAAGAATATTTATAATTTTTACCTAATGACAAGATTATTTGGTTATTTTCTTTTAAAATATTTTTTAATTTTTTTTTTAAATTAGAATTAATTTTTTTTTTTTTAAAATTAATAAATTTAATACCTTTGGTAAGCATTAGTTATTTTTGATTTTATCTAAAAGTAATTCTTGTAAACTTTTATTAGGTAATCCATCAGTATTGTCAGATTGTTTATAATTTTTTTCTGAACTATTAAGTAAGCTCTTTATCTCACCATTATTCTGGTTTTTAATTATTTCATTTTCAGCATTAGGCATAGGTAACTCATCAAAATTTGGAGGTAATTTTAGAGGATTCTTTTTTTTAACCAAAAACTCATCCGTATTATCTTTTTTTTGAAGAGATAATCCCTCTTTAATTGTTCCACATGAATTTAGGATACCTAAAAAAATAAAACTTAAAATTAAAATTTTAATATTTTTCATCATCAATTTTTTTTTTATTATTACCAGCAAATTCAAACAAAATCATAAAAAATACCCCCAGTGTAATAAAGACGTCAGCTAAATTGAATATAAACCAATGAAAGTTACCAACATGAAAATCAATAAAATCAGGTACAGCTCTAAATACTATTCGATCATATAGGTTGCCTATTGCACCTCCAAAAATCATTATTAAAGAATATTTTTTTACTCCTGAACTTTTTGTTATCATAAAGCCAACCAAAATTATTATAATGAATATAACTGTAGTTAATATGTTGTATAAATAACTTTCCTCAAATGAAAAAAAACCAAAAGCAATTCCTTCATTCCATATTAAATAAATATTTAAAAATTTTGAGGAAAATATCTCAGGTTCAGAAAAATTCTCATTTATATAAATTACATAAATTTTTGATATCCTATCAATTAAAAAGATGAAAAAAATAAATAATAAATTTAAAAAAAAATTTTTTCCTAATTTATTTAATACCATACTAATTCAAGGCACAATTAGCTCTATCACAAGCTAATTCTTTAACTTTCCAGCAAATAGAACACTTCGACCCTTTTGCTCTACTAGTAAATGCACTAGTATCAATATCGTCTTTGTAATCAACTTCAGCTTTTGAAGTAATACAAAGTTCAGAAAAATCTGTGTTTTCAGTTAAATTTTTTAATTTATTATTTATTTGTATTTTTAAATTTGCCTCTAAGCTTGATCCAATTTCTTTAGCAGCTCTTTTCTCCTCAATACTTATGTTACAAATATTTCTAATTTTAATTAATTCAACCCATTTTTCACTAAGCTTCTGATTTTTAAATTTATTAGGAAATTCTGGAAACTTTTCAAGGTGAATACTTTTTTCATCCTTAAATAATAAACGAAAAATTTCTTCTGTAGTAAAAGATAAAATAGGAGCAAACCATTTTAATAGTGCATTTAAAATTATATTTAAAAGTAAGATTGTTGATTTTCTTTTTTTTGACTGTATAGGATCACAATAAAGATTATCTTTTCTAATATCAAAATAGAAAGAAGATAAATCAACAGTACAAAAATTTAATAATTCTTTATATAAATTATGAAAGTCGTAATTATTAAAATATTTTCTAAAATTATCGTTTAAAATAAAAATTTTATGTAGCATTAATTGCTCTAGTTCAGGTAATCCACTGATATCCAGCGCATCGAAGTTTACTGTTTCAAAATTGTCATTAATATTTCCTAATAAATATCTAAAAGTATTTCTGATTTTTCTATAAGACTCTGCATGTTGATCTAAAATAGAATAGTCTATTCTTAAATCCTCCGCATAATTTGATGATGCCACCCAAATTCTTAAAATATCTGCACCATACTTTTTTAATATATCATCGGGTGCAATTACATTACCTAATGATTTTGACATTTTTAGACCTTTGCCATCTACAACAAAACCATGTGATAATATCGAGTCAAATGGAGCTCTACCTCTAGTTCCACAAGACTCAAGTAGAGATGAGTGAAACCAGCCCCTATGTTGATCTGAACCCTCTAAATACATTGACGCTGGCCATTTTAAATCCTCTCTTTTTTCCAATACAAAAGAATGGGTTGAACCACTATCAAACCAAACTTCGACGATGTCACTTAATTTTTCATAATCTTCAGCTTTATATTTTGTGCCTAAAAATCTTTGAGGATCATCTGAAAACCAACAATCTGAGCCTTCTTTTTCGTAAATTGATGCAATATTTTCTGTAACGTCATCATCTACTAAAATTTCTTTTGTTTTTTTGTTTACAAATATTGGGAGAGGTACACCCCAAACTCTTTGTCTTGAAACACACCAATCAGGTCTTGTTTCTATCATTGATTTTAATCTCTCTTTACCTTTACTTGGATAAAAAATT
>MDSZ01226626.1_pt1 | contig 11094 bp, 9 predicted proteins | sample 811201 | NCBI WGS metagenome assembly MDSZ01 (sample SAMN05326647, study PRJNA326480) | marine metagenome | isolation source: seawater | place: Indian Ocean: North | collected 2010 | reverse complement strand
GGAAAAAAAGACCCACTCCTCCCCATTCTTCTTCTTCTTCTTCTTCTTCTTCTTCTTCTTCTTCTCAAAACCTTTGCTCAAAAAAGGAGCGTCGCGAACACGGGACGCGGAGAGAGAAAGAGAGAGAGAGAGAGAGAGAGGAAAGGAGCGGGGGTCCACCGATAAGCGGCGGCGCGTTCGTTCGTTCGTTCGTTCATTCATTCATATTTTTTTTGGACGAGAAGAAGACTCTTTGATTTGACATCGCGCGATGACGATATTACACGCGACGTCGTTGCGCACGACGCACTGGAAAGAAACGGCGTGTCACAAAGACGACGGCTCGGAATCACCGAGACGACGAAGCAAACACGTGCACGCGGACCAACACAGATGTAAACAAGTGCACTCGTACTTACACACGTCTCCGAAGAGCACGGTGTTGGAGAGAGCGTTTCTGGAAAAATATTGGACGTTCATGGTGAACACGTTTTGTCCGAAATGGCTGGCGCCGAATTTGATAACGACGATTGGGTTGTGTTTCGTCATCGCGAACGTCTCTTTGGTGTTACACTACTCTCCAGAACTGGATGGGTCGGCACCGAATTGGGTGTACGCGCTGTGCGCGGTGTTTTTTTGGATTTACCAAACCATGGACGGGATGGATGGGAAACAAGCGAGACGGACGGGAACTGGGTCGCCGTTAGGAGAGGTTGTCGACCACGGATGCGACGCGTTTAGCGCGTGCGCGTACGCGACCATCTTGTGCGATGCGTTCGCGTTCGACGCGAGGACAAATCGGTTGTTAGTGTGCGTGATTACAAGTTGTGCTAGATGGAATTTTGGGTTAGACACGGTGACGAGCACGTATCAAGGGTTGTTGCCGATAAACGATTTCGACGCGCAAGAGATTCAGATCATATGCCAGATTATGTTTTTGCTCACGGCGTATCTCGGGCCGAACGGTTGGAATGCGTTCAATGTTCCTGTGTCTAGCGGTGTGAGTCAAAGTGGGACGATACCGTTTGGATTGTTTTTTATGGGAGGGGCGAGTATCGTGTCGTACTGGACGAGGTTTATGACCGTAGTGAGAACAGTTAGTAAGAGAAGACAGGTAAAGAATGAAAAGGTCGCGGAGGAAGTCATTCGGAGGAAATCGTCACGCGCACAAACGAAGAAAAACGGTGGTTTACCGCCACACTGGCCGCAAGATCGTTCATTAGCTGCGGTCTATGTCACAGTCGTTTTTATCGAGGTGTGCTTCTTCAACGCCGTCTATCATTCGAAGAACTTTATAGCGGCGCACATCTGCGCGTGCGTCATGTTTACGGAAGTTATGGTTCGTGTGATGCAAATAAGAGTGAGCGATCCCAAATTTCGCGTGTTTAATTGGACGCACGCGGTAGTTGCGTACGTCGCGTCGCAAGTTATCAAGGAAACAGACGACGTCGGGATGGGTGCAATAATCGCCGTAGCTTTGGCGAGCTTTTTTTACCGTTTCTTTCACTTGGTCGCGCAAGTCACCGCATGTTTGGGATTGCACCCGAACATTTTCGTGATTAAAAAAATCGCCGGCAATCACAAGAAAGGTAAAAAAGGACATTGATAAGGAATAATAGCGCGTGGCACATGATACCTACATAGTATGTGCACGTTTTTAATAATAATACTACTGATGATAATAACATTAATATATGAATTACCTAAGTTGTACGAAGAAAACTTCCCGCCGCCGTTGTTATACTCTCTCGCACTCCAAAATGCGCGAAAAGTAAAACGACGTTGCGGTCATTTGTCTTCTCGTCACGCGGAAACCAGCCTTCTCTAACGCCGCTTCCACTTCTCCTTCGTCGTGTAAATACGCTCTCGTCGCTTTACTCGGCCCCGGGAACAATTCCCCAATTCTCTTCAAAACCGAATATGCCAAAGTCTTTGGCGCGAAGGACACAATCAACTTCTTCTTACTCAACGACGCCAAATGCGCAACCATCGCGGATACGCGATCATCCGGATAGTGAATCATAACGTCGATACAGCTCACCACGTCGTACTCTCCAGAGCATTCCTCCAACCCCAGTGCCTCAAACTTCGGTGCGACAGCCGGCGCCTTCGCCCCCGCCTCGATGCTTTGTTTATATCTCGTCTCCGCTTCGCCAATCATACTCGCCGAGATATCCGAAGCGCTCACGCCGGCACCCCTGAGTGCCAGCGGAATCGCCAAAGACCCCGTCCCAGCTCCGGCATCGCACACCGTCATCCCTTCCATGTTCTCTGGTAACCAATCCAAAATCTTATCGACCGTTTGTTGATGCCCTTGGCGAATGTCTAATTGCACTTTGTTCACCTCGTCCGTTTCGCCGTAGATTTTTTGCCATCTCTCGAATCCAACTTTATCGAAGTAATCGCGAACAGACGCCGCTTCGTCGCCTCCCGTCGTTTCCATCATCGACGCGCGCCTTTTCTCCGGATCGCTCAGAACCAGCGCGGCACCCGCGGCACCAATAGCCGCAACGCCCGCGACGGCAGTGGCCACCGAAGATCCATCCGCGAGGTCAGCGATGATGCTGGGGACCGCAGACACAGAAGCGACCGATCTCGTACAGCCATTGTTTTTTTTGGATGTCGGACTTGAAGATTTTGTTCGCCCCGGCGCGCCGCCTTGAACGACGACGATTTTTTGGGGAGATGATGCCGAGACGGGGAGACTGAACATGCTGCTGCTTTTTGCTTTGGGGGTGTTGTTGGTGTTGTTGTTGTGGTGGTGGTGGTATCCCGTTCTCAAAAGCGAAGGGCGCACACCAAAGAGAGGTTTTGGAGGCCTTTTGAGAGAGATATCTTTCTTTAGATATCTCATCCTTTTTTTTTTAGTCGCGTGTTATGATACCCTAAATAAATTTCCAAAAACTAAAACCCTAAACAAGGGACTTGCAAAAAAACGAGGCTGACGCCGCGACCGAGACGACCGACCGGTCGTCGGGCTCTTCTTTTACTACTTCGAGTCGAGCAAGTGTGGGAACGCGTTTCGCCAACGCGCCCACGTCTCGGGTTTCGTGACGAGGTCTGCGATGAACGCTCCCACGTTCGCCCGCGTCGTGTTTCCTGCGTCGAACAAACCGTTCTGCAGCTCGGCGTGCGCTTCGTGCGGCGACTCTTCCCCGTCCCGCATATCGCTCGGTCGAACGGCACAAAACTCCACGACGCGATGAGATGGTGTCGAAGTCTCGTTCGTCTCCTTCAACTCGTGCAGGAACCGGACCACCTCGACGTTATCCTTCATGGGAGGCAGTAGGAAGTACAGCGCTTTGAGAAGCGCTCTTTCGAGCGCGCCCCGCTTGGGATCCGCGCCGTCAAACCTCGAGACGCCCTCCGTAGAGACGACGATGAGGCGAAGCGGTTCGTTATTGGTGTTGGTAGTCGTGTTTTCATCCTCCTTCTTTTGCTCCTCCTCCTCCTCCGACGACGCGATGTCTTTCCTTCCCCCCTTTTGCCGCGCGACTGCGTCGCACACCTGGCGCACGGTCTCGACGCACAACTGTCGAGGACGGCCAAACATTCCCTTCAGGGTCAAATTATGTCCAAGGCACGACACCACGCACTCGCACTCCCGAACGTACCGGTCGAGTCGCCGCGTAAAAGAGTCGTTTAACGCGTTTCCGTCGTCTTTTCCGTCGTCCTTTCGCGTCGTCCCCGCGAAAAGATGCCCGTTCGGGAAGACGACGACGGTGAGATTGTCGTGCGATTTTACATCGTCCGACAGCCTCTCCGCGGAGCGCACCACGGCCGTGACGAGAACACCGCGACGAAGAAGTCGCGTCAGAACCTGCGACCCGCACCCACCGGTCGCGCCGAAGAGCAGAACCCCGTTCTTCTTCCTTCCATTCGAAGCCGACAAAGCCATCTCTTTCTGTATGTATACGTAGTAGTGTATGGAAGAAAGAGCCCGCTTTTCCGAACAAAGGCCTTTTCTGTGAACATTTAAGGACTCACCTTCTTTCGATTAAAGAGACCCTAAATTGTGAAACCCTAAACTTACACACTCAAAAAAACTTTTTGGGGAAAGAAAATTTTGTGTCCTTTTTGTATCAAAGGTCCAAAAGGGAAAAAGAGAGAGCTGTGTGTGTGTGTGTGTGTGTCACCTTCTCCGTTTTCCCAAACACGTCGAAATGTCGTCCACCTCCTCCTCCGCTTTGGCGGGGTTGAAGGCGACGCGACGCGACGCGGTAGATGGTCGAGAAGACGACGACGACGACCAATTATACGACGTCGCTCGAGTCGCCGAATGGATACGCGCGAACGCTTTCGAGCGCATCGCGATGCAGATTCCCGACGACATGCTCAAAAACGCCGCCAACATCTGTCGCGAATTGAAACGGGAGTTGGACGACTTTGCGAGCGAACCATCGACGAGCGAATGCGATGATGCCTCCGACGAGAAGAAGAAGAAGGAGAAAAAGAAAAAGGACGTGTTCGTCCTCGCGGACACGACGTTCGGTTCGTGCTGCGTGGACGAAGTCGCGGCGTTGCATCACAACGCGGACTGTATCGTGCACGTTGGTTTTTCGTGCTGCTCGAAAACGAGTAGACTGAACGCGAGGATGGTGTATCAGAAGAAGAGTTTAGAGGTGAACGCATGCGCCGAGAAGATTAGAGAACACACGAAAACGACACTGGGGGACTCCGTGAGAGTCGTCGTCGTTTTAATGGAACAAAACCGAAGCTGGTGTTCCAAGCGGATGGAGAACGCGTTGACGGTAATGGAAAACGAAGATTCAGGGAACGTTCGGTACGTGGTGTCATCAATGCCGCCAGACGTGATAGAGCCGACTGGAGAGATGAGGATTGGGAAAGAAAATGAAGAGGATGTGCGCGTTGCTTCTACGAGTAATCTCCGGACGGATGATGATGATAGTAATAATGATAGCAAAATACACGTAGCACTAGGCGCCATTCGGTTGAAATATGAACGCGAGTTGGACGAAGATTTAAAAGACCCAAACAAAAAAGCGTTCGTTTGGGTTGGAGATGCAGACTCGCCGGCATTGACGCACGCATTATTGACGATATATTCGGCGATGAGCGAGGTATCGCCGTTTCGAACGAATTACGATGTCGCGCGATATTGTGCGGAGACGAATGAGATTGAAGCGAGGGCGATTGGCACGGAGGCGTGTCGGAGAAACGTGAAGAAACGAAGCCACGCAATTGAGCGTGCGAAAGATTCGAACATCGTGGGTATTGTTGTCGGAACTCTCGGTGTTTCGGGATATTTATCAGTCGTATCCAAACTACGTGAAATGATTGAGTCGAGCGGACGAACGTGTTATACCGTTGCGTGCGGGAAACCGAATCCAAACAAGTTGGCGAATTTCCCAGAGATTGAAACGTTCGTGTTGGTCGCGTGCGAGTTGTGCGCTTTAGTAGATGGAAAAGACTACTTACAAGCGGTCATTACTCCTCACGAAGCCGCCTTAGCGTTTGGGAATAAACCATGGATTGGCGAAGTCAAATTGGATTTTATGTCATTCAAAGAGGAAACGAAAGATTTCGACGGCGCGAGCCACGTTCGAGTGGAACCAACCATGTCACTTTTAACGGGAAGTTTACGCAAGTATGAATCCCCGGGACTCATTGGAGATGACGCGGACGATTACGATGTACTCGGCGCAAACGTGTCCTCAACGCTTGCGGACGACGAGGAGGACGAGGAGGACGAGGACAACGCCAAAGCCAGCGCCGCGCTAAAACTCGCCGAAAGAGCCTCCCAAGCGCTCACGTTCCGCCACAAAAACATCCACCTAAACAAGAACGCGTCTGCTCCACACTCCGGCGCGGAATACTTGCTCACCAAACGAACCTTCGTCGGATTAAACCCGAACAAGAAGGAGAACGACGATAATGGAGAAGGCGAACATCCTCTCGAAGCCACCGAAGGCCGAAGAGGCCGCGCAGCTGGTTACGACGACGTAGATAGCAAAAAAGAATAGTCACATAGAGCTCGTGCAGAGCTATTACGTAGTTAACGATGGTATGACCTATATAGTTGCTCTCTCACGCACACTCCCCCTCTGTAAGCACTCGAGCTCGCTCGAAAAAGACGTATGTAAAAAGAGGCAAAAAAACGTGTGCCTCTCCCGTGCAAAAACGTCAAAAGCGACGACGCTAATACAAAACGATGCCACCGAGAAGAGCTGCCGCGAAGAAATCCGCCGCGACCAAGGAGGAAAAACCCGCTCCAGAAGTCGCCGAAGTCGGCGAGAAACGAGAGAGAGAGGAGGAAGAAGAAGAACCGAAGGAAGACGAGAAAAAAGCAAAAGTAGGATCCAATGGCGGCGACGGCGCAGAAGATGCATCGACCAAAGAAGAAGAAGAAGAAGAAGAAGAAGAGAAGAAAGAAGATGGAATTCCCGTGAAGACAACGTGGACGCCAGTAAAACTCGGCCCGAAAACATTCGAGTCTCCAGAGGATGCGATCAAATATCTCTCCTGGTTGTTAAACACTGTAACCATGAAGCAAGATTTGAACGATTACGAACGCATGGTGGTTGAAGCGATGCTGAAACAAGGGCACGAGAGCGCGGAGAAAAAAATCGGCGAAAGTGGGATTAAATCGATCCAAGTGAACTGGCATTTAGAGCACGATTCGAAATGTTATTACGTGGTAAGGAACGACGGGTCAATCTCGGATTTTTCGTACAGGAAGTGCGTGGAAGGGTGCTTTCCCGGATGGGATAAAAGCAACGCGAGCAAGTCGGAGCATCGATCGGATCGAGGAAGACACGGCGGCAGAGGTGATGGTAGGAAACACCATGGTGGTGGCGGTGGTTACAGACGCTACTAATTTGTGATGCTAAAGCTAGTTTAAATCTTATTTTGTTATACTATAAAATACTATATCCATACATGTGTTAATGTGGAACCATGTCCATTGACTTGATTTCGATAGGCAATCGATGCCCTCTAAAATGTTCGCGGTTGAGTTGGTTTTCCCCGTGAATTTTATATTTCGCGTCGTCCAACAAAGGTATCTTCTCGATTCGTTTCGACTCTTCGCGGAAGAATTCTTTGCACTCTTCTTTCATATCTTTGATGCTTTGGCGAGACATTCCGGACGTGTCGAATTCACACTTCGGCCCCATTTGTAAGAAATCGTCGCGGAGTTGGCGTTTGACTTCGCGAAGTCTCATCACTTCAGCGTTATCCACATGAACTAAGTTATTATTACGATGACTACCACTACTACCGTTCATTCGATGTTCTCGGACGTGTCTTCTAGCGTCGTTAAAATCGGCGGACTGGTGTTGTCCCGTTGCGATTCTTTTCGCGAGCGCTTCCATCAATCGTTCGGTTTCTCTGTCGTACTCTGCTGACCCGACGCGTTCGTGAGACGGAAAAATACCACCCGAAAATGTCGTCTGGTAAGTCGGCTGATCTTCTTTTTCTTGTCTTCCGAAATCACCTCTTTTCATCGCGGCGACTTCCATTCGAGCGTTTTTCATTGACTCGCTTTCGCCTCTTCTCTTCGTACCATTACCTAATTCATCGCTCGATATCATCATCCTCTTCCTATACCACAAATACAGAATCATCCAAAACAAGAAGGCACTTATAAGCACTCTCGGTACAATCAAACGTCTTCTCCGGTTCGGTTTTTGCATCTTCTTTCTCGACTCGACGTAATAGTTTCTCATATCCGCCTTTGTTTGTCCTCTTCTTTTCGCGTCTCCTCCGCGCTCGTACGCGCCGTTGTTCCAACGTTTACCACTCATCCGTTTATCGCTACCACTATTTCTCCCTATTCTCCCTATCTTTTTCACGCGTTCGAGTAAAGACAAACTCAACCCTTTGCACCTCTCGAAAGCTATACTCATCTGTTCCGCGCACTTCGTCACGTCTATTTCTATAGTTTTTTCCGTGCTGCCAATGGTACCAAACAGGAGCATCTCTTCTTCCTCTCCTTCTTCCTCGTCGCTCTGCGCGCCGTCCTCGAAAGACACGCTTTTCCTCGCCATTGTTTTCTTCTTCGTCTTCTCGGTCGTTTCCATCGTCGCGTGTCCTTTTGGTGGCGTCATCGCAACGTCCTTTGCATTCCCATTCCCATCATCATAATCATCAGATTCATAATCATCGCCTTCTTTGCCCCGCTCTTCGTCCTCGTCGGAATCCTCTTCCTCGTCTCCAAAGCGTCTTCGAAATTCAAACTCGACTCGAGGCACTCGCGCTGAAAGTGCAGCGAGCATCCCTTCCCTCCGAGTCTCTCTCTCTCTCCGAGTCTCTCTCTATCTCTCCGTCTCTCCCAATGGTGTCAAAAGCGCCCCTTTATTTTTCTTTTTTTGAGTCCTTAAACCCTAAGTACATCTTAGATATAATTGAGTCAGCATTCATTCTCCTTCACACAGCTCTCTCTCTCTCTCTTTCGTCTCCTTTCCTCTTTCGCCCGGGGCCGGGTACAGAGAAGGCCGAGAAAGAAGAAGAAGACGAAGAAGAAGACGAAGCTTTGAGAAACCACCGAGCGTCTTCTTCTTCGTCGCTTCTTCTTGTTTTTGGTTTCGGGGTGATTGCATTTGGAGCGCTTTCCAAAACTTTACCTTAGAACAGAATTACAGTTAGAGCGACCACGCACCATGCGCGCGATGCACGTGCGACGCGGGTTCAGCGCGGCGGCGAGCGGGTCGGTAGATTACGCCGCACAAGCTCTGGAGAATCCTTTGATCAAACACGCGGGGGAGCAGCTCTTGTATTCTCGACCGAAAACGATCGCGTTGAGTGGTCCAGCGGGCTTTTTAGGGAGCAACGTGGTGGATTCTATTCTGGACGCGCACGAGTTTCGAAGAGCGAACGGGGTAGATCCGGGAGAACTTTTACTGCTGTCGTCGAGTCCAGGGACACTGATGGCACGGTTGACGAGTCAGTTAGGAAGCCAGAGGTTAAAAACGGTGAGAGCAACTCGAGTAGATTATTATCATCAACACGACGTTGACTCGTGGCACGACCAGCTCGGGTCGCTCGGCTTAGGCGGATGTAACGCGGTGTTCGCGAATTTAGCCGGTCTGGCCGGGCCAGTTCCAGGAAAACCGGATTCAATGATGGCAGTCAATTATCGTGCGCCGGTGGCTGCAGCGAGGGCGTGCGAGGCGTTGGGATTCGGGCATTTCGTGCAAAGTTCGACGCAAGCGACAAAGGCGGAGAGAGCCGGGCAGGTGCCGTATTCGAGGTGGAAATCTATGACGGATTATTCGCTTGCGAGATTGGAGAAGTTACCGGTGTCGATTACGAGTTTAGGACTGTTATACAGTTCGAAGAGTGGTGCAGTAGGTCAAAGAGGAGATATGTTGAACATGACGGATTTGACGTTGTTGCCGTTGACTCCGATTATGGGCAACGGAACGGCGCCGTTGCAGCCGCTGGAGGTGGCGGATGCAGCGAATAGGATTGCTTTTCTATGTTTAACGGAGTTTAGTTCAAGAGCAACGCAACGGTACGATTTGAGAAGAATGCCGGGTGGGGGTTGGGTTTCAAATAGTTCAAATAAAACGACGACGGTAAGAGTTGGGAATATAAATAACGCAGATGTAGCGGCGAATGGTACTAATAGTGGAAATTCGATGTACGTCGCGGACGACGGCATGAATAAAATGTGGAATAAAGATTCGTGGAAACAGCTCGTCACGAATAACCAAAGGCATTACACTTTGCGCATGTACGACGCGGTCGGTCCGGAAATCATGTCCATGCTCGAACTCAACGAAAAGTTTGCAAAAATCAACAATCGAAAATTGACGCCGGTGTTTGTCGATTACAGAAACTTTGAACGCGTATTGAACGTCGCGTCGTTAGGGAACTTGAATCGTCAGTTTGTGAGTCTTTTGCGTTCGGAACAAGCGACGGAGAAGCCAATCGTCGGGAACCCGACCGAGTTTGAGCAATTACTGGGGAACGACGCTCGGTTGCTTCGATTGGACGAAGTCGAGAGGAATTTTCGACGACGGTTTCCCTATTGGAGCACGTTGAAGTGGGCGTTTAGAAATTACGGTGTCATCGAACCTGGAATTTCATTAGGATTAGAGATTGCTGTGACGTACTTATTCGGTAAACAAGCCGGGAATATGGACAATTGGATCAAGACGAGAGGCGTGGTTGGCTTGTCTGCGTTGTGCGCCATCGCCGGAGGGTCGGCGTATTTAGGCGCCGAGTTTGCAAATGCCATCGTCACGTTTACACCGCCTTCGTTACCACCGCCCGTGCCTCCTCCCGCCGGGTGATATACTGATATAATAAAATTGATTTAGCCGCTTCTATGTATGTATTTTATACGTGTACATTACATCTAAAGAACTTTAAAGCTCGTCACGATGTCATCCAACGATTGCGCTTCCTCTCCGGTTCCTCTCTCTAAATCCGTCTCCACCGTCAGCGTAAACAAAACGTTATCGTGCACACACACCCTCGTTCGTACAATCCTATCCACAAATGACACCTTCTTCGTATAACTGACGTCGTAGTACGTTATCCCGTCTACCGTCTCCTTTTTCGCCTCCTTCAAAACCGCCTTCGCGCCTCCCTTCAAAACCGCCTTCGCGCCTTTGCTCCTCTCATTTTCCCCCGCAACTAACTTTTCCGCGACCTTTTCGACGTTGCCCAAGTCTTCAGTCGAGGAGAAGAGCGGTTCGTTCGTGTTCGGGTCCATTGGACTCCTTTGTTTGTTCAGCATGACTGTATTTCCGGCTAATCCCAATCGCGAGTCGCGTATGAGAAGCTCCAGACCGTTCGCGCCGCGTAACCCGCCTTTCTCGTAGTCGACGTCCACCTCTTTGAAATACGACGGGGTTCTCAAAGCGAACGTTTTGAAGGTAAATTCCTGCGTGTTTTTTTCTTCCTCCTCCTCCTCCTTCTCCTGTGCTCGAGCACTCGTTCCTCTTCCGCGAGAGGAGGCATTCAAAATCATCATCGCCCCGGCGCCGAGCACGCCGCCCATCGTTCTCCGTCTCGTCGTCTCGACGCCAGAAACGTCCTCATTCGTTCCACACTCATCGTCTTCGTCTTCTCCTCCTCCGTCTTCTCCGGTGGGTACTCTCGACCCCGCGCGTCGCGAAAATGACGACGACGACGACGACGACG
>MDSZ01261459.1_pt1 | contig 11095 bp, 13 predicted proteins | sample 811201 | NCBI WGS metagenome assembly MDSZ01 (sample SAMN05326647, study PRJNA326480) | marine metagenome | isolation source: seawater | place: Indian Ocean: North | collected 2010 | reverse complement strand
ATATCATCAATTAATAAAATATCAGTATTTCTAAAATATTCTTTAAACTTAACCATTTCATTTGCCTTAATTGATTTTACAAATTGATACATAAATCTTTCTGCTGATATGAACAAAACTTTATGCATTTCTTTTAAACTATAACCTATAGCATTTAACAAATGAGTTTTTCCCATGCCAACTCCAGAGTAAATATAAAGTGGATTATATTGAGTTAAATTCTCTGAAACTTTTTTTGAGGCCTCTAATGCAATCTTGTTTGAACCACTTATTAAAAAATTGTTAAAATTTTTATTTGGGTCAATTCGGTTATATTGAAGGAATGAATCTTTGATAAAAGAAATATTTTCTTTAATTTTAATAGCACCATTCTCATCCTCAGTATATTTTTTATCTGAAAGACTTTTTTTATCAATACTGAATTCGATTCTAATAATATCTTTGTTGAAATCTCTGACTATTTTCAAAATCTGGTCTAAATACCTTGAAGTAATCCAATCCCTGATAAATCTTGTAGAAACTGATAACAAAATATAATTTTTGAATTCCTCTATTAATTCAATTTTTTTTAACCAACTTTCAAAAATTTCATTACCAAATTTTTCTCTCATAATTGTCTGAATTTGCTTCCACTCAATCTTTCTTTGGATACTTTCTGTTGAATTTTGTAAATTGTTTTTCATTGAGAAGATTAACTTAAAGCGTAAAGTATAATTTATTTCAATCAATATTTTAATTATTTAAAAAAAAAATAAAATCTCTAGGTGAATAAATCTAAAATTGAATTTTTTGTCCTAATTAATTTTAGTAAATTAAGTTTTACTATTTATTTACAAAAGTTTCTTAATCTATATTTGGTAACTAAATAATTTTTATAATGATATGTTGTAAGCTACAATATTTGTAGTTGTAAAATTAAATATAAAATAAATATATTATATTTTTAAGTAACCTGAAGTTGTTAAAGTGCGTTAATTTTTCTAGTGATTCTAGAAACATTCCTTGCAGCGCTTTCTTTCTTAATTACACCAGTTTTTGCAACTTTCATCAATTCTGAATTTAACTTGGGAAGAAAAGCTAAAGCTTCCTTTTTGTCTTTTTTGTCTAATATAAGATTCATCTTTTTAAGCACAGATCTGTAACGACTTTTTCTTGATCTGTTTACAATTGTTTGTCTTGAAATTCTTCTTATACGTTTAATTGCTGATTTAGTATTAGCCATAAGCGCGATTGTATATAGTTAGAACTAAAACTGGTCAATATATTTATTTGTTATTTTTGACAAAAATTGCAAAAAAAACTTGATCTATTAGATATAATTTTTTTAATAATACGACCCTTGCACTTCGAATTTAAGCATTTTTTGTTTTCTCTACCATATACTTTGAATTTTTTTTGAAATTTTCCAATATTTCCAGAAGTATTTCTAAAATCTCTTATTGTTGAGCCTCCATCTTTGATAGCATTTTCTAAAACTAACTTTGAATAAAGTATAAGGTCTTTATAATTTTTTAAGTTTAAATATTTTGCTTTAGTATGCGGATTTATTTTGGACTTAAATAGTATTTCGCTTGCATAAATATTTCCGATCCCTGAAACAAAATTTTGATCTAATAAGAAATTTTTTATATTTTTTTCTTTATTGGCCAAATATTTTCTAAAATAATTTAAATTAAAATCTGGTGAAAATGGTTCGGGCCCATATCTTCCTATAAACTTATTAAGCTCTTTTTTATTCTTAAAATAAAGTACATATCCAAATCTTCTTGGGTCATTATAAATAAATTTAACTTTTTTAAATATAAAAAAAATATGATTATGTTTTACTGGTAAATAAGGACTATTATAAAAACTTGTATTAGAAATTTTATTATTAGTTTTATTAGAAATTAAATGAACTGTTCCAGACATTCCGAGATGCAGTAAACAATAAGAATCATCTTTTAATTCAATTATTAAATATTTCGAAAACCTGCTAACTTTGATTATTTTCTTTAAAAAAAGTTTCTTTTCAAAACCTTTTGGTACTCTTACTCTTAAATTTCTATTTTTTACTAATATTTTATTTATTATTTTGCCCTTAATTTTTTTATTAAGTGACTGTTTGACAATTTCTACTTCTGGCAATTCTGGCATTACATACTATATTACATATTAATAATATTATTTATGCAACAATATCTACAAAACAAAAAAGGATTAGTTAATAAAGTTTTTGATAAAGTCTTTAATAAATATGACTTAATGAATGACTTGATGTCATTTGGAATTCACAGAAAATGGAAAAAAAATCTTATTAATTTGATGAATCCTGGAAAAAATAAAATATTAGCTGATGTGGCTTGTGGAACAGGCGATATAACAGAAATATTTTTTAATATTTCTGATCATAGCAATCGATCTATTTGTATAGATCCAAATAGAGGTATGCTTGAAAAGGCAAAAGAAAAATTAAGAAATTATAAAAATTTAGAATTTTTAATTGGATCTGCTGAAAATTTACCATTAAAAAAAAACTCATGTGATTACTATGTAATAAGCTTTGGTCTGAGAAATACAAAAAATTTAAATAAATCAATCTCTGAAGCTTACAGGGTACTTAAAAAAGGTGGAAGATTTTTTTGTTTAGAATTTTCTAAGATACAAAATAAAAATTTAGATTATTTGTACAAAAATTATTCAAAATTGATTCCTGAAATAGGAAATTATGTAGTAGGGGAAAAACTACCTTACGACTATCTTATAAAAAGTATAGAAAATTTCTTAAATCAAGATGAATTATTAGAACTTCTAAATCAAAATAAGTTTGAAAAATGTAAGTATAGAAATTTGTCTGGTGGCATAGTTTCAATTCATAGTGGATGGAAAATATGATTAAAAAAATAGTTATACTTTTTAAAATTGGAAGAAAATTAGCAAAGTCTGATGTTTTGGAAATTGCAGAGAAATTTCATAAACCACCTTCAATAATAAAACTATTATTTTATATTTTAGGTTTTTCCTTTTCTGGAAGGAAAAAAAATTTATCAAGATATAACAATCAATTGAATCTATCTAAATCACTTCAGACAATGGGAACAACTTTTATCAAGCTTGGTCAATTTCTAGCAACAAGGCCTGATATAATAGGAGAGAAATTGTCTAAAGAATTAGAAAATTTACAAGATAAACTTCCACCTTTTTCTTTGTCTAAAGCAAAAGATATTATTAAAAATGATTTAGGTAATGAAACATACAATTCTATCCTAAATTTAAGTGAACCCATAGCTGCAGCATCTATCGCTCAAGTACACAAGGCTCAAATAAATGATGAAGGGATTATTAAAGATGTGGCAATTAAAATTTTAAGGCCTGATATCAAAAAATTATTTAATGATGAGATAGATGCATTAATGTTATTTGCTTTTTTCATTGAGACTTTTGCAAAAAAAACAAAAAGATTAAAGCTGGTTGAAGTGGTTTTTTTATTAAAGGAAATAACAAATCTTGAAATGGATTTAAGGTTTGAAGCTGCTGCTGCAAATGAATATTCAGAAAATACAAAAAATGATACTGGTTTTAATGTACCAAAAATTTATTGGAATTATACAAGCGAGAATATTATGACTTTAGACTGGGTTGATGGAGTTTCAATAAGAGAAACAATTAAGTTGAAGGAGATGAATATTGATACAAAAAAAATAGCAAGTGATATAATTCAACATTTTCTAAGACATGCAGTTAGAGATGGTTTTTTTCATGCTGATATGCACCAAGGTAATGTTTTTATTAATAATTCAGGTGAAATTGTACCTATAGATTTTGGGATTATGGGAAGATTAGATAAATTAAGCCAAAGGTTTCTAGCCGAGATTTTATATGGGTTTATTCAAAGAGATTATAAAAAAGTAGCTGAAGTTCATTTAGTAGCAGGATTAGTTCCAAAAAATGTCCCTGTTGATGATTTAGCTCAGGCCTTGAGGTCAATAGGTGAACCTATTTTTGGTCAATCTGTTAAAGATATTTCTGGAGGAAAATTACTTAAACAACTATTTGACGTTACTGAAAAATTTAATATGCAAACTCAACCTCAACTCTTGATGTTACAAAAAACAATGGTTGTAGTTGAAGGAGTAGCAAGAAAACTAAATCCAGATACAAATATTTGGGAAACTTCAAAGCCCGTTTTAGAAAAATGGCTTAAAGAAACTAAAGATCCAATTAATTCATTTAATGAAACCTTAAAAAATTCGGCAGAAGTTATTAAACGATTACCCGAGATACCTAAAATTATGGATAAAGCAAACCAAGCATTAACATATTTAGCTAGTGGGCAAATACCTCAAAATTCAAATTCTTATAGCGAGCTCAATATAAAAAAAAATGAAATGATTGCTTTCAGAAATCAATCTATTATTGGATTATTATTACTTGTAATTTTAGGCTTATTAGTATTTTAATCTTAACATGAATAACTTATCAAATAAAAAAATACTTTTGATCATTTGTGGAGGCATTTCTGCATATAAAAGCCTTGAAGTCATAAGGGGTTTGAAGAAAAAAGGAGCTAAAGTCAAAACTATATTAACAAAGAGTGCTAAAAAATTTGTAACTCCACTATCGGTTGTGTCGCTTTCTCAAGATAAAGTATATGATGATATTTTTAGCCATGAAAATGAGGCAGAAATGGATCATATATCACTTTCTAGATGGGCAGATTTAATTCTAATAGCTCCAATAACTGCAAATACAATTTCCAAATTAAGCTTAGGTTCATCTGATGATTTAGCTTCAACTGTAGTTTTGGCATCGAATAAGAAAGTTTTTTTGGTTCCTGCTATGAATGTTAGAATGTGGGAACACCCCTCTACAAAAATAAATTTAGTTAAACTCAAAAATTTTGGTTATAAATTAATTGGCCCAGAGATAGGTGATATGGCTTGTGGAGAATTTGGAAAAGGAAAGATGACTGAACCAAATATTATTATTAAAGAAATAGAAATCTATTTTAATCAAATAAAAAACAATAAAAAATTAAAGGCATTAGTAACTGCTGGTCCCACTCGTGAATATTTAGATCCAGTAAGATTCATTACAAATGAATCAAGTGGAAAACAAGGTTATTTTTTAGCAAAATCATTCAGAGAATATGGATTTGAAACTACATTAATCTCTGGACCCACAAATTTAGAAACTGTTGATGGCGTAAAACTGATAGAAGTAAAAACTGGAAAGGAAATGTACAACGAAGTCATAAAAAATTTACCAACTGATGTTGCTATATTTTCTGCTGCTGTAAGTGATTTTAAAATTAAAAATTTTAGTAATAAAAAAATAAAAAAAAAAAAGGATATTAAAATAGAATTTGAAAAAATTACTGATATCCTTTCGCACGTATCAAAACATAACTATTTAAGGCCAAAATTGACAATTGGTTTTGCAGCAGAGACAAATGATATAGAAGAAAATACAATTAAAAAACTAAATGAAAAAAATTGCGATTGGATTATATCAAATGACGTTTCAAGAAAAGATATTGGTTTTAACAGTGATTTTAATCAAATTTCAATATATTATAAAAATCAAACAACTGAACATCTTGATAGAATGGTCAAGTCTGCTGTAGCAGATGAAATTGTAAAAAGAGTGGCAAATAAGTTAAATTAACTAAATGGTAAAAGTTTTAGTTAAAAAGCTTAATTCAAAAGTTTACCTTCCAAATTATAAAACTGAAGGTTCGTCAGGTATGGACATAATGGCATTTTTAGATGAAACTATAAAGATCTTACCTGGTGAGTCAGCTTTAATACCAACAGGCATATCTATAGCAATACCTAAAGATACTGAAATACAAATTCGACCAAGGTCAGGTTTAGCAGCTAAATCAAAAATTAGTGTACTAAATACTCCGGGCACAATTGATAGTGATTACAGAGGTGAAATTAAAGTAATTTTATTTAATCATGGAAAGAAAGAATTTGAAGTAAATAATAAAGATAGAATTGCTCAGATAGTTTTGGTACCAATATTAAAAGCTGTTTTTGAGATTACAGAAGATTTACCAGAAACTATCAGGGGATCAGGTGGCTTTGGGTCTACTGGTAAATGAAAAAAAAATTATCAAATTTAGATCTAAAAAAATATTCTAGACAAATAATCCTTAAAAATGTCGGTATTAAGGGTCAAGAAAAAATTAAAATTTCAAAAGTACTTGTGATTGGGATTGGTGGTCTTGGAAGTCCAATTGCAGATTTGCTTACAAGAGCTGGCATAGGTTTAATTGGTTTAATAGACCATGACAAAGTGGATATTTCTAATATTCATCGACAAACTCTTTATCAAAATTCAAATATTGGAATGAGTAAAGTAATTGCAGCAAAAAAAAGACTTAATGCTATAAACAAAAATGTAAAAGTTATAACTTATAACTTAAGAGCCAATGAAAATAATCTTAAAAAAATTTTAAATTATTACGATATAATAGTTGATGGGAGTGATAACTTTAAAACTAAATTTTTATTAAATAGATTAGCATTAAAATATAAAAAGAAGTTAGTAGTGGGAGCAATTAGTAAATTTGATGGACATTTATTTTCTTTCGATTTTAGTGCAAAAAAAAAATCATGTCTAAAATGTTTTTATCAATCAGAACCTTCAGATGAAATTTTAAATTGTGAATCAGAAGGAATATTAGGTACAACTGCCAATATTATGGGTAGTCTGCAAGCAAATGAAGTCATAAAATTAATATTAGGGAATAAAAATACTTTGGAATCTAATATTTTAATTGTTGATTTATTGAAAATTAATTTTAGAAAAGTTTTGTTTAGAAAAAATAAGGATTGTTTTTGCAAAAGATATTAATTTTTTTATTGATAATTTTTTTTCATAATTCTAATTCACTAGCTATAGAAAAAAAATATTTTGTTATGCTTAAACATAATAAGGTACATGTTAGATATGGTCCTAGTTTAGATTATCCAATAAAATATATTTACAAAAAAAAATATTTACCATTAAAAGTGATTGATAAAAAAGAAAATTTTCGTAGAATTATTGATCACAAAATGAATAGTGGATGGATACATCGATCACAGTTAAAACCATCAAAAGCTTTGATTAACATTTCCCAAAAAATTCTATTTAAAAAACCAACTAAATACTCTAAACCAATCGCGAAATTAGATATCGGTAGATTATTACTAATAAATAAATGCAAGGAAAACTGGTGTAATGTAAAAACTGGTGATTACTCAGGTTGGATAGATAAAACAGATATTTGGGGAGAAATTAATTAAAATCAGATGCAAGAGCTTCTATATTTTTTTCGTTTAGTTTTGTTGAATGGGAATATTCCTTATGATCTATGCCTATCTCAACATTGACATTTTTACCTTTAAATTTATCTATTTGAGTATCTGTAAGTTCAAAGTGAATAAATTGAACAGAAGATGCTTTACCTTCGGCAGAAGTCCTGTCCACATCTATCTCGGGTTTCCCATAAACTGTATCTCCATCAATTTTTATAAATACCTTTTCTTCAACACCACCCAATCTACCTAGAAAGGCAGCTCTTGTTACAGGATTGTCAATTTCAAACATTAAAGTAGATATCAATTCCTTTCCTTTCGGGATTAAAGGATTATATGCAGTTAATTCATCTTGAATTTGATTATCCCCACCTTTTTCAATGTACAACATTTCTTGTACTTGTGCCAACATAGTCTCATAACATTCAAAATAAAAAGTTGCGTACGGACCTAATGATATTCTTCTATATTTTTTAAATTCAACTAACTCTTTTCTCATTTGTCTTCTGTTTTTTGAATAAATATCTATAGATAGAAGATCTTCTTTGGTAATTAGTTTTTGGTCTTTTGACATTTTTATAATCTATAGCTTTTAGCAATTAACTCGATAGGATGTAAAGCCTCATCACTAACGATGTTCGTATCTTCAGCAAGTTGCTTAATATGTTTACCTGCTAGAGGACAATCAGATGCCATATATTTATTATTTTTCCTTTTTACAGTGCTTGCGGTAGTTTTGCCCACCTTAACCGCAGTATCATGAGTTTCTTTCATAACTCCAAATGTTCCACCGTGACCCGCACATCTTTCTACTAAATCAATTTTAACATTAGGAATTAATTTTAACATGTCTCGCGCTTTATTTCCCATATTCTGAGCTCTAGCATGGCAAGCATGATGCACCGTTACTCCACCGTCAATTTCCTTCAGACCTTCAACCAAGCCTTCATTCTTAGAAATATCTACAATATACTCATCAATATCAATTGTATTTTTAGATAGTTTTTTAATACCCTCATCTTCTGGCATTAGCAACGGCCACTCAAACTTTAACATTAAACCACAACTAGCAGTTAAAGTAACTACCTTGTAACCTTGTTCAATATATTTAAGTAATTCCTTTGAAACTAATTTAGCTTGTTTAATAACTTGTTCTGGGTCAGCCTGTTCTAAATATGGCATTCCACAACAACCAGCGTAAGAGTGTTTAACTTCAACATTATTATAATCCAGCACTTTAAGGGCTGCTACACCAGTATTTTTTTTATTAAAGTTAACAAAACACGTAGAATAAATTACAACCTTTCTTTTTTTATATAAATTATTTTGTTTTTTTTTAAAATTATTAAAAAAATTTGCAAAAGTTTCATTATTGAATTTGGGCAAAACTACTCTCTTATCAATTCCTAAAATTTGTTCTAATATTTTTCTAAAGATTTTATTTTTAACGTCTGATACCCAATTAACTATTTTACTTAATAATACACCAACTTTAGAATTTCTGTCGATTTTTGCTAATTGTTGAGTAGTATTTGATATCTCTCCATTTTTTTTTTGGAGCATTCTATATCTTAACATCAAATGGGGAAAATCGAGGTCAAATTCATGTGGAGGTACATAAGGACATTTTGTCATAAAACACATATCACACAGCGTACAAGAATCTACTATTGGTTTGAATTTTTCACTAGATAGAGAAGAAACTTCACCTTCTTCTGATTCATCTATAAAATCAAAAAGTTTTGGAAAGCTATCGCATAGGTTAAAACATCTTCTACAGCCATGACAAATATCAAAGACTCTCCTCATTTCTTTGTCAATCATTTCTGGATTTAAGAAATCTTGATGTTTAAAGTTTATAGGATGTCTAATTGGTGCTTTTGTACTTCCTTCTTTGCTCATAAGAAAATGAATTAAAACTACATCAATGATGCAAAAATTCGCATTAAATTTTAAAATTAAATTTTAGTGGACGTGGTTACGTCCACTAAATAATTATTAACCTATACTCTCTAAAGTTTTTTGAAATTTGCCAGCATGAGATTTCTCAGCTTTTGCTAAGGTTTCAAACCAGTCTGCAATTTCATCAAAACCCTCTTCTCTAGCTGTCTTAGCCATACCTGGATACATATCTGTATACTCGTGGGTTTCGCCTTCGATTGCTGATTGTAGGTTTGCTTTAGTTTCACCAATTGGTTTTCCAGTTGCTGGGTCCCCAACTTCTTCCAGATACTCTAGATGCCCATGTGCGTGACCAGTTTCACCCTCTGCTGTTGACCTAAATACTGCAGCAACATCATTGTAGCCTTCCACGTCAGCTTTTTGCGCAAAATATAAATATCTTCTGTTTGCTTGGCTCTCACCAGCAAAAGCAGCTTTTAAGTTTTCTTCTGTTTTACTTCCTTTTAATGACATAGTGTTCTCCTTACGAAAATAATTATATAATCATTCTAAACTGTATGTCAACAATTTAGAATCATTTTAATCTGCAATTAGTTATTATTATCAATCTTAACAAGTACTTCTACAGACTTAATTCTTTTTCCCGGAATTGTTTTATAAATTTGAATCGGACCAACATCATCATTGTTAATATCTATAAGATTGTTTTCACTTGCATCAAAAAAATGATGATGATGACTTATGTTAGTATCAAAATAACTTTGATTTGAGTTAATTAATATTTGTTTTAAGTAACCTTTTTTTTCAAATGCATGAACAGTATTATAGACAGTGGCTAAAGAAATTTTTTCACTTGACTGGTATTCTATTTTTTTAACTAGTTCGTTAATTGTAAAGTGAAAGGTTTTCTCTGTATTAAATAATACCTCACATATTTTAATTCTTTGTTTTGTAGGTCTAAGACCTGAATGCCTTAGTTTCTGGACAAATTCCTGTGTGGTAGACATATTTTTTTATAACTATTCTAAAGAATTTATATATTATATATAATAATTCTAAACAATTTGTATATTATATTGCTGCCAAATCAAGTAATAAGGATACAAATTTATGAAAAAAAACTCCTTTAATTACGAAGAATTAATAAGTTGTGCCAATGGGGATTTATTTGGTCCAGGAAATGCAAAATTACCTTCTCCACCAATGTTGATGTTTGACAGAATTACTGAAATCGCTGAAAATAAAGGTGCTTTTGATAAAGGACTAATGAAAGCAGAGCTTGATATTAAAGATGATTTGTGGTTTTTTGACTGCCATTTTAAAGAAGATCCAGTAATGCCTGGATGTTTAGGTCTAGATGCAATGTGGCAATTAGTTGGATTTTATTTAGGTTGGCTTGGAAACCCAGGGAGAGGAAGGGCTTTGGGCGTTAGCACAGTGAAGTTTACTGGGGAAGTTCTTAAAAATGTCAAAGTTGCAACATACATAATTGATATGAAAAGAATTTTAATTAAAGGAGAAACAACTGTAGGTCTTGCAAATGGTATTTTATTAGCTGATGAAAAAAAAATTTATTCAGCAGAAAACCTAAAAGTGGGGTTGTTTAAATGATGAGAAGAGTTGTTATAACAGGCCTAGGAGTAGTATCATGTTTAGGAAATAATCAAGAAGAGGTTCATCAATCTTTATTATATTCAAAATCTGGGATTTCTTTTGCAGAGGAATATAAAGAACATAATTTAAAAAGTAATGTTCACGGTAAACCAAATATTAAACTTGAAGATCATATCGATAGAAAGACTATTAGATTTATGGGTTCAGGATCAGCTTACAATTATATTGCAATGAAAGAGGCTATTAAAGACTCTGGATTAGAAGAAAGTGAAGTAAGTAATTTTAAAACT
>MDSZ01223198.1_pt1 | contig 11096 bp, 10 predicted proteins | sample 811201 | NCBI WGS metagenome assembly MDSZ01 (sample SAMN05326647, study PRJNA326480) | marine metagenome | isolation source: seawater | place: Indian Ocean: North | collected 2010 | reverse complement strand
CTGTTCCTGATATTAAATCTAAAAATGGTAAGTTTTTTTTTAAATGATGTGAAAAAAAATTTTCAATCTTAACGTTTATTTTTTTCTCATATTTTTTGAAATATGAATCTGTATAAATTTTTATTCTTGGGTTTAATAATTTTTGACCTTTTAAAAGATGTGCTATTAAATTTTTTTCCCAAAAAATTTGTCCATCAATATTAAATGATAAATCCTTAAAGTTACAATTCTCGAATTTCGTTATTTTTTGCTGAGCAAAGAATAAAAGATTTTTGTTTAAGATTTTTGAATTAAAATTTTTTTTCTTTTTAAAACTATATTTTATCAAGAAATTAAATCCCTTAAGTTCTGCAACAACTGTTTTACCTATTATAATTTTGTTATCACTAAATCTTATTAAATTTGAAATATTTTCATTGGAATTTTTATCAATTACTACATTACGATATTCACCAATAAATTGGTTTATCAAACACTCATGCAAATATTTTGATAATTCTAATTCTATTTTTTGTACTTTATTCTGGAAATCAGCTGAATGATTTAACCAATTTTTTTTGAATGCAAGAAAAGACCAGATTCTAATCTGAGCGATTTTGAAATTAAGTTCAGAAATCTTAGGTGTTCTTGTTTTAATTTTTTTTAACTGTTCTTTAATCCAATGATCTGGAATTTTTTTATCTTCAACTAAAAAAATGAATATTTTATAAAGAAATTTTGAATGGAAATCATCAAAAATATTTGTGTAATCCGGAATACAACAAACATTCCATAGCAATTTAAGCTTACTTTCTGAATTTGTAATTTTTTTTATTTTTTTTTCACTGATTAATATCTTTAAACAATTAAAATCCTGAGCATTTTTTTTTTGTAAAAAAATTTTATTTTGTGGCTTTAAGTTTAAACTATTTATTAATTCTCTATGGGAGTTAAAGTTTAATTTATTATTTCTCCAATAGATCCTATTAATCTTTGTATATTCTAAATCCTCAATAAATCGCACCAATGTGTTACTGAGTGATTTCAATTTGCCAGTTGTACCAAAAAAACCATCATTTATGAATCTTCCTGCTCTACCAGCGATTTGAGCAATTTCATCATAACTTAAATATCTTCTTCTCTTACCGTCAAATTTCAAAAGGTCTGTAAAAAAAATATTTTTAATATTTAGGTTTAGTCCTAGTCCAATTGCATCAGTTGCAACTAAATAATCAACTTTCCCCTCCTCAAATAATTTTACTTGAGCATTCCTTACGTCGGGTGAAAGAGCCCCCATTACAACTGATACACCACCAAAAAACTGTTTTATTTTTTCTGCTATTTCATAAACATCAATTTGGGAAAATGCTATTATTGCTGACCTTTTTGGAAGCCTACTAATATTTTTGTAACCAGAATAACATATTTTAGACAAACGTTGCTTGAAACAAATGTTAATCTCTGGAAAGAGTTTTTGTAAAATGTTTGCCATACTTTTTGAACCTAAAAACATTGTCTCTTTCTTTCCCCGCATTCCTAATATTCTTTCTGTGAACAAGTAACCTCTTTCATAATCTGCTGCTAATTGCACTTCATCAATAGCTACAAAGTCATAATCTATATCTGAAGGTATTGATTCAACAGTGCAAAAAAAATATTTTGGGTTGCTTGGAATAATTTTTTCTTCACCTGTAATCAATGCTACATTTGACAAACCAACTTTTTTTAAAGCTAATTCATAATTTTCTCTGGCTAGCAGTCTCAGTGGAAATCCAATAACTCCATTTTTGTAATTGAAAAGTTTTTCTAAAGCTGTGAAAGTTTTTCCAGTATTTGTTGGGCCTAATAATGCTGAAATTTTGCTCATTCAATTTTTTAGTTTTTTATTTCATCTAAAACAAAAGGTAAAATTCCATCTTTTTTATAATATTTTATTTCCTTTAATGTATCAATTCTTGATAAAACAGAAATCTCTCTTTTTTCCCCGGACTCATATTGTATAGTGATGTTTGCTTTTGCATTTGGTGTCTTTTCAAAAACTTCTGGATTTTTAATATTTACTGTTTCACTACCATTAAGTGATAAGTCATTAAGTGTATTTTCTAAAAACTCAAGGGGTAATATTCCCATACCCACTAAATTGGAGCGATGAATTCTTTCAAAGCTTTCTGCTACAACTGCTTTTATACCAAGAAGCTTTGTGCCTTTAGCAGCCCAATCTCTAGATGAACCTGTTCCGTATTCTTTACCCGAAAAAACTACTAGAGAAACATTATCTTTTTTATATTTTTCAGAAATCTTGAAAATTTCTCCTTTTTTTTTACTCGGATAATGTTTTGTGAATCCTCCTTGAATATTTACCATCTTATTTTTAATTCTTATGTTCGCAAAAGTTCCTCTTACCATAATTTCATGATTTCCTCTTCGTGCTCCGTAAGAGTTAAATTCTGATGTTTTAACTTGTCTTTGTGATAAATATTCACCAGCGGAACTGTCCTCTTTTATTACTCCCGCTGGTGATATATGGTCTGTTGTTATTGAATCACCTAAAATAAGTAAAGGCCGAGCTTTAAAATCTTTATTAATTTTTTTACTTTTCATTTCAAAAAAAGGAGGTTTTTTTATATATGTAGAGGAAATTGACCAATTAAAAGTATCAGACTTGTTAATTTTCAAACTTTTCCAGTTATTGTCTCCTTCAAAAATTTTCGAATAATTTTTTTTAAAAATTTTTCTTGATAAAACTTTATTCATAACATCCTCAACTTCATTACTAGATGGCCACAAGTCTTTAAAGAAGACTTTTTTTCCGTTTACTATAGTTAAAGGCGTTTTAAACAAATTAATGTTTACTGTTCCAGCAATTGCATAAATTATTACTAGTGGAGGAGAAGCTAAAAAATTAGATTTAATTAATGGATGAATTCTTCCTTCAAAATTTCTATTACCAGAAATAACGCTGCAAACATTTAGATCCCCAGATTCAATTAATTCAGAAACTTTTTCTGATAAAGGTCCCGAATTACCAATACACGTTGTACAACCATATCCTACTATATCAAATCCTAAAGAATTGAGTGGATTAATCAAATTTGCATCATCTAAATATTTCTCAACAACTTTGCTACCAGGTGCAAAGGATGTTTTTACCCACCATGGAATTTTTATACCTAACTCTAATGCTTTTTTCGCAATTAGTCCTGCCATAATTAACACAGACGGATTAGATGTATTAGTACAACTAGTAATTGCAGCTAAACAAACTTTTCCATGACCAAAAAGTTTTTTATTAGATTCATGTATAGTTAATTCTTTCAATTCTGAAGAGTTTAAAGAGTTTCCGTAGATTTTTTTAACTTCATTTAATTTTATTCTGTCTTGAGGTCTTGAAGGACCAGATACACAATGCTCAATTGAGTTTAAATTTATCTCCTCTAAAACATGATAATTTATTCTATCGAAATTATTATCGTGCCAACAACCTTGATTTTTACAAAACTCTTCTACTCTTTTAATATTTTCTTTTTTTCTTCCAGTAAGTTCTAAGTATTTTAAAGTTTCTTGATCTACAGGGAAAAAACCGCATGTTGCTCCATATTCAGGTGCCATATTAGAAATTGTTGATCTCTCAGATAAATTAAGATTTTTTAATCCGGGACCAAAAAATTCTACAAATTTTCCAACTACATTAAGTTTCCTTAATTTTTCAGTCAAATGTAAAACAGCGTCGGTTGCAGTAACTCCGTCCAATAAATTACCAGAAATTTTCACGCCAACAACTTCAGGTAATTGCATTGAAATAGGTTGACCTAGCATAACTGCTTCAGCTTCAATTCCTCCAACTCCCCATCCTAAAACTGATAGGGCGTTAACCATTGTTGTGTGACTATCTGTTCCAACGACAGAATCAAAAAAAAGAAAATTTTTTTTGTTTGAAACTATCTCCGATAGATACTCCAAATTAATTTGATGACAAATACCTGAGCCTGGGGGAAAGAGTGTGAAATTCTTAATTGAACTTTGTGCCCATTTCAAAAGTTTGTATCTTTCAGAGTTTCTGACATATTCCATTTTTACGTTTTCATCCAATGAGTTTGATGTTGCAAAACTATCAACAGATATTGAGTGATCAATTACTAAACTCACAGGAACAATTGGATTAATTAATTTTGGGTCTAAACCATCACTTTTAATTTTATCTCTCATAGCAGCTAAGTCAGCAATTGCTGGAACACCAGTATAATCTTGCATTAAAACTCTAGTTGGCGAAAAAAAAATCTCTTTGCCAAATTCTAAAGAAATTAAATTTTCAATATCCTCTGTTTTAATGTTTTTATTATCAAATTTTCTTAAAATATTTTCCAAAAGAATTCTGTAAGAAAATGGAATACTGTTTAAATCAAATTTAAAAAAATCACTAGCTTTTTTTAAACTAACATATTGAAACTTTTGATTGACTATCTTGAATGAATCAACGAAATTTGATGTTAATTTATGTATTTTCATCTTTGACATATCATAATTGAAAGATAATTTTTCATGGTTCTAGAAATTAAATCAATAAAGTTAATAAGAAATAGAAGGTTAATTATAGATAAATTTAATCTAAAAATAAGAAAATCCCAAATATTTATTTTGGTAGGTAAAAATGGTTCAGGAAAATCAACTGTTATGGATATAATAGTTGGACTAATTAAACCATATGAGGGGAGTATAAATATTTTAAATCGCGGGCTTGATGAGATTCAACATTTATTAAAGGACTTCATTTTCTACCTCCCTCATGAAAACGCTCTTAAAGATAATCTCACTGCAAGAGAGAATCTAGAAATTTGGATTGATCTATGCAGTTTAAATATTTCAAATCGTGATCTAAAACAAAAACTTAATTTTTTTGATTTAGGTCCCTACATTGATTTTCCAGTTGGCAAACTATCACATGGACAAAAAAAAAAACTTGCATTAACTAAACTTTTTTTTACCAAGAGTTTATTATGGTTATTAGATGAACCGTTTAATGGAATTGACAAATCATCATCAAAAAAATTATCTTCGTTAATAGAAAATTTTGCAAAAAATGGTGGGGCTGTTTTATTATCAAGCCATATTGATATAAACTTAAAAAAATCTAAAAAAATTTTTATGAACGATTTAAGTAATAAATCCCTTAAAAAAAACGCTATAAATTGGTCTGATTTATGAAAAATCTTTTTAAATTAATTAAAAGAGAAATTCAAATAAGTCTAGCAGATATGTCTAGTTTATGCAGTTTCGTAACTTTATTTTTTTTAGGAGTTTTAATTTTTGTTTTAGGTTTTGGCTCAGATATTTCAGAATTAAAAAAATTATTTTTACCAATTGTCTGGGTTGTTTTTCTTTTTTCATTAATTCTAGGGGCTGAAAATTTTATAACTAATGATTTCAATGATGGAAGTTTAAAAGAATTACAATTTTTGGGGTTTAGTCATGAATTAATATTTATTTCAAAATCAATTTCTATGTGGATTATTCTAATTTTTCCTTGTTTAATAATGATTCCAATTTTCTCGATAATGTTTTCAATTCAAATTGATCAGTTAATAAATTTTACGCTCAATTTACTTATAGCTAGTCCAACGTTGGTGCTTATATCATTAATTTCCAGTTTATTGTCTCTTCAAGTAAGAAAAAATAGAATATTGCAATTCATAATTGTCTTGCCATTTTATGTTCCTCCCTTAATCTTATCCACATCAATAACTGAAAAGAGTAATAATTTTTTTATTTTAATTGCAATATTTTTTATTACATTACCTATAGCTTTAATTTTGAGTAAATTAATTTTTAAAGAAATAAATAGATGATTTTTAAACTTGCCAATCCCTTAACCTTTCAAAAATTAGCTGACAAAATATTACCGCATTCAGTTTTTTTTATGTTTTTTTCTTTATTTTTGGGCTTATATTATGCGTTTTTCAACAGCCCTCCAGATTATCTTCAAGGTGAAACTGTCAGAATTATGTATGTGCATGTTCCCTGTGCATGGTTGTCTTTAATGATTTATAGTATAATGGCAATTTGTAGTTTTACTTCAATTGTTTTTAAACACACTTTAACTGATATTATTTCTAGATCATGTGCCCCTGTCGGTGCTTGTTTTACACTAGCAACTCTATTAACAGGATCAATTTGGGGCAAACCAACTTGGGGTACTTGGTGGGTGTGGGATGCAAGACTAACATCTGAACTAATTTTATTCTTCATATATGTTGGACATATTTTAATTTCGAATGCCTATGATGACAAAAATAAGGGGGATAGGTATGCTGCAATATTGACGCTAGTCGGGATTATTAATCTACCAATTATTAAATGGTCTGTTAACTGGTGGAATACTCTTCACCAACCTGCAAGTATATCAAAATTTAGTTCTCCTTCAATTGATCCATCAATGTTAATACCACTTTTATTAATGTCTCTTGCTTTTTTATCATTTTTTATTTCTTTGATTGTTTTAAGGATTAAAGGAGAAATTTTAGTAAGAAAAATTGAAATAATTAAAATTAGTAGGGTGTCTTAATATGAATTATTTTATTAATTTTATTAATTCAAGTGAACATTTGCCTTACGTTATTTCATCTTATCTAGTTGTTTTTTTTATTCTTTTTTTAATCTTTATAATTTCTTTCAAAAAAACAAAAGATCTAGAAAAAAATTTTCAAGATTTAAATGAAAAATGAAGTTAAAGCACAAACGTTTTATCACGGTATTGAGTTTGCTTACTATTTTTTTTGTTGGCTGCGTGATACTTATTTTAAATTTAAAAAATAATTTAGTTTTCTTTTACTCTCCTACTGAAATTAAATCCATGGATATAGATAAAAACAAAAAAATCAGAATTGGAGGAATAGTATTGGCAGATAGTATAAATTCTAATGTGATTCTTGATGATTATGGTGGTAAAGTTGAAAAAATCAGTTTTACTATTACAGATAGTAAAAATACCATAGAAGTGTCGTATATTGGAATACTTCCAGATTTATTTTCTGAAGGAAAAGGAGTTGTAGTTGAAGGCAAATTAATTGAAAAATTTAATTTTGTTGCTGATAATGTTTTAGCAAAGCATGATGAAAACTATATGCCGCCTGAAATATCAGATCTAATTGAGGGAGATAATAATGATAGGTGAGATTGGAATTTATTCTTTAATTTTAGTAATTATTTTTTCTTCTTTTGGATCATTCTTTTTTATAAATTATCAAGGGAATAGTAACTTTCAAAACCAGAGTATATTTCAAGGGAAAATCAGTGGGCTTATTTTTTTCTTAACTCTAATATCATTTATTTGTTTAACTTATTCATTTCTAACTTCAGATTTTTCATTGAGTATTGTTAGTAAAAATTCAAATAGTCAGCTCCCATTAGTTTATAAATTTACTGGTGTATGGGGAAATCACGAAGGTTCAATTCTGCTTTGGCTTTTAGTAATGACTGTTTTTGGGTATTTTTTTTCAAAAGTAAAAGATATTGATTTAGAATTAAAAAAAAATGTTTTAGGTGTTCAGAATTTTCTTTCCCTTTTATTTAGTTGCTTTATTTTATTTACTTCTAATCCCTTTGAAAGAAACCTTATTCCTATTGTAGAAGGTTCTGACCTAAATCCTCTTCTTCAAGACCCTGGTTTGGCTATCCATCCACCATTTTTATATTTTGGATACGTTGGTTTTTCAATTGTATATTCTATCGCACTAGGTACATTACTTGTAAAAAAAAAGAATCTAGAATTCGTTAATATTTTAAAACCTTGGGTAACGTTATCATGGATTTTTCTGACTTGTGGAATTGGTCTTGGAAGCTGGTGGGCGTATTATGAACTTGGATGGGGTGGATTTTGGTTCTGGGACCCAGTTGAGAACGCCTCATTGTTACCCTGGCTGACAGCTTCTGCACTGTTGCATACAATTGTAATATCTGAGAAAAAAAAATTGTTCTTAAATTGGACTCTTATACTTTCAATAATAACATTTTCATTGAGTTTGTTAGGTACATTTTTAGTTAGATCAGGTGTTCTTATTTCGGTTCATGCTTTCGCTTCAGATCCAAAAAGAGGGGTTTTTATAATTCTTTTACTTACTTTAATATCTGGAATTGGAATTTATCTTTTTCTCAAAAATTTCAATAAATTCACAACACAAAAATATATTGAGCCAATTTCTAGAGAGGGAGCTATTTCACTTAACAATATTTTCCTTCTATCTATAAGCTTTACTATTTTAATAGGGACCATTTATCCGATAATTTCAAGCACATTTTTTAACTCTAAAATTTCAGTTGGACCACCTTTTTTTAATTCTATTTTGGCACCTTTAATGTTTCCGTTTGTATTTGGCATGATAGTTGGACCATATCTTAATTGGGGAAAAGATGATTTTCAGAAATTGATTGCTAGATTAAAATTTCTTATAGTCCTTTTAATTCTTGTTTCAATTTTCATTTGGTATTTAAATTTTAACGGGCCAGTGTTATCAATTATTTTTTTTATTTTAGCATCTTGGATAGTTGTAAGTTCAATTTTTGAAATTGCTGAATCTATTTTATCTAACTTCAAAATAAGAAAAAAATTTAAAATTCAATCTAAAATACTAGCACAATCTTTAGCTCATATTGGCATCGCTTTGTTAATTTATGGAGCTACTGGTAGCTCCATATTAAAAGAAGAAAAAATACAATTTCAAAGTAGTGGAGAGACTTTAAACATCAGAGATTTTCAGGTTAAATTTCTCGGTGTAAAAAAGGTTGAAGGACCAAATTATATTAGTCAGACAGGGGTTTTTGAAATATTTGAAAATGATAAATTTTTAAAAATAATGAAACCAGAGAAAAGATTCTACAATGCTGGTCAACAAACTACAACTGAAGCAGCTATTTATTCAACCTTAAGGGGAGATCTCTACATAGCTATTGGTGATCGAAACCTAAAATCACTTAATAATGCATGGACTACAAGAATATGGTTTAATCCATTTACTATTTGGCTGTGGATAGGTACATTTTTTTTAGTTTTAGGTGGTTTTATATCTTTTACAAGAAAGATTAAATGAAATATTGGTTTTTATTTTTATTTGTTTTTATTTTGTTTGTATTAATCCAAGGGTTAAACAAGGATCCAACAATAATACCCTCTAATTTATTATCTCAAAAAGCTCCTAATTTTGAATTAAAAAAAATACATGATTACCCTTTATTAGAAAATATTGATTTGAAAAATACAAATAATAAACCAATAATTTTAAATTTTTTTGCATCCTGGTGTCCTCCATGCAAATTAGAGCATCCATTTTTAATGGAATTATCTAATAAATATAGCTTGTACGGTATTGCAAAAAAAGATGATCAAGATGAAATCTATAATTGGTTAAAAAAAAGTGGTAACCCTTTTCAAAAAATTGGTTTGGATTCAGATGGTTTGATTAGTATTGATTGGGGGGTTTATGGATTGCCAGAAACTTTCTTATTAGATACCAATGGCATAATTAAATATAAACATGTTGGTCCTATAACTGAAAATGAAAAAAATAAAATTTTAAAAATATTGAAAAAAATTCAATGAAAAAAAAATATTTATTAATTCTTCCCCTATTCATTTTTTTTTTTGAGGTCATTTATGCAGTTGAACCAGATGAAATTCTTGACAACAAAAAACTAGAACTGATTGCTCGTGAAATTGGAAAAGAATTAAGATGTATGGTCTGTCAAAATGAGGATATTGAAAATTCAAATGCAGACATAGCAAGAGATTTAAGACTTTTGGTTAGAACAAAACTTTTAGAAGGTGAGTCAAAAAAAGAAATTATAAATTATATACACTCAAGATACGGCGATTATATTTTATTTTCCCCTCCATTTAAGACTAACACTATTGCACTATGGATCATTCCATTATTTTTTACTATTTTACTAACTTCAATATTTTTTAAGAGGAAAAAAAAATAATGATATACTTTTGTATAATAATTTTTCTTTTAATTATATTTTGTATTCTATATCTAAATGTTCACCAAAAAAAAAAATTAAAATTTTTACAATTTTTTTTTTTTGTAGCCATTTCAACTTCAGTTATATACTTCATACAAGGGTCACCAGAATCTTTAAATTTTAATAAGAATTTAGAAACTGAAATCTCTGAGTTTATTACAAATGAAAATATTGAAAAATTAGATTCATCAAAGATTATTTTATTTTTAGAAAGAGAACTAAAGGATAATCCTAACGATAAAGAAGGATGGTTAATACTTGCCAGAACTTGTTTATTGTCTGGACATATTCAAAAAGCAGATCTTTACTATAAAAAAGGATTAGATTTTTTTCCAAATGATGAGGATATACTCTTAGAATATGCGTCACTCAAAAAAAATTATAATCAAACAGAAAGTGCTGTAAAATTAATAACTAGACTAATAAGTGTTAACCCTCAAAATATAATAGCCAGAAAAAATCTAGTAGAGTTACTTATTGAGCAAAAACGAAATACAGAAGCGGAAAAAGAATTAAAAAAATTAAAAAAAAATTATTCTTTAGAAGAAACCTGGCTCAAAAAAATTAATGAAAAATTAAGAAAATTCTAAATTTTTACTTTTACTAAAATAATCTACGACTTTTTGAGTAGAAGAAAAAATTGTGAATCTAATATTTTCAATTTGTTTTACCGGCATAACTTTAATTACCGAGTTAGTAACAAACATTTCATCGAATTCACTTAATTTATCTTTATTAATTTTTTCTATCTTTACTGACTTAAAAAAAAGTTTTCCTTTCTCTATCAAAACCTCTCTCATAATCCCTTCAATCCCTGCATGAGACAAAGGTGGGGTATATAAAGTTCCATTTTTAATCAAAAATATATTGCTCATTGTGCCTTCAATTAAAAAATTGTCTCTATCTAAAAAAATACCTTCATAAATTCTATCAGTTTTCCATTCAGATCTTGCAACTACAGAGTCAATTCTATTCAAATGCTTAAGCCCAGCTAAAACTTTGTTTTCAGATAAGGATGTTGAGCAAAATTTTAGGGTAACATGATTTTTAAAATTTGAAACTGAAGGAAAAACTAAAAAAATTATTGTTGGCAACATATTTTT
>MDSZ01071794.1_pt1 | contig 11096 bp, 12 predicted proteins | sample 811201 | NCBI WGS metagenome assembly MDSZ01 (sample SAMN05326647, study PRJNA326480) | marine metagenome | isolation source: seawater | place: Indian Ocean: North | collected 2010 | reverse complement strand
TTTGAAGGTGCTATCAAACCAGAAATAGTAGATTGTTTTAGCTTGTGCGATATACTTAGAGATAAGTTTACTACCTACCTTGAAGACATTAATAGACATGTCATGAAAGAGGGTGGAGCATACTTCTATGGCTGTATGTGTAGCTAACTTGTCTTACATCAAATGGCTTTAAAAAAACGTGAATCATTACTGTTTCAACGAATGCGTAAACATATAAAAAAAGCGCATTTTACAAGGATAGAAAGCTCAACTATACAAGGAATTCCAGACGTACATGGGTGCATAGATAGTAAGTCTTTTTGGATAGAATTAAAGTCTACTCAGGACAAGTTTCCGATACTGTCTAAGTTTCAAATGGCATGGTGTTATGAATATCAAAGACATGGTGGTGTTGTTTTCGTGCTGCATCAGACCCTCTCGCACAGAGCCTTAAAACTTTACAGAGTGGCCGGTGAGATGGATCCCTCGTCCCCATCCTCGTTTTCTCGTTCCCTCGTTCTCGTTTATACCTCACCGGATCCTGTTCCCGTGCTGGCCTGGCGGGAGCTCAGGCAGCAGCTGGTGAGAAATAGTTCTTGACAGCGAAACCTCGTTTGATATACCTGAAAAGTCTATAAGGATTACTCAAGAGTAAAGCTCTGGCCTCCGTCCATGGAGAGAGGCAGCGTGGCGAAACCTCGGTTTTCCTTATTTATCATCTGTCATTGCCATCGGCTAGTCCTTGCTGGCCGGTGGCGTTTCCCGATCCTCGTTTGCCACTCCTCGTTTCTCGTTCTCGTTCCTCGTTTCTCGTTCACCGTCCCTGGCCATCCTTCCCAGCTGGTGTCGCCAGCAGCAGACTGGCGTGGAACCGGAGCTGGATCCTCGTTTTCTCGTTGGGAAATGTACACTTTGCTTACCTGATTAAGAGCTGGGGTCCCAGATCCAGCAGCGGCTGTGATGCAGCTCACCTGCTGTGAAAAATTATTTGAAAATAGTTCTTGACATTTATCCCATGAGGTCTTATCTATACACGCATGTGGATTTTATATACAACAACGATTTACCTTGCGCTGTTATTCGGCACAGGGATTATATCATTTAACTTTTAGGAGAACTATGCCAAAGACAGATGAAAAAGAAAAAGGTAACATTCTCTACTCGTGTAAAGAACACGGAGTGGAAACATATTTCAAAATTAAAAAATTAGAGAAGCACAGAAAGATGCGTGAGTATGTGTACGTATGGTTTAAACAAGAAGGACATGACGAAAAGATGTGGGTTAGGATTACATCGGGAGATAGGAAGAAAGGTCAAGGTCGCTTGGATAACATGCCGACCCTCCTCGAACACTTGAAGCTCGGTGACCATGTGCGATTCAAGACTGACAAGAGAGGTATCACATGGGGACAGTAGACATTCGACAGTGGCTCGTTCTCGGTGAGAAAGCCGAACGATTCTTAATTAAAGATATAGCTGACCACGGCTGCGAAGGAGGCGTGGGTGGCTTGATATATTATTGGGAAACCACCGCATTCCATAACGAACACGAAAAGGAAATTTGGGATATCGTAGAAGGTTTCGCTAAGGACAGCGGTCAGACCATCATGCAGTACTTAGCAGTTGTCGCCAAGGATGCAGGTTCACTGGACCAACTAAGATGTACCCTCGTTTGGCTCGCCGTTGAGTCAGTAGCTCAAGACATTTATGAAGAGCGCCAGGCACCAGATGCTGGTGAAGCAGCGTGTTCATCATAGTTCTCCTAATATTTGCGCTATTTCTTTGGCCTGAGCTCACCTCGTTCTCGTTCTGGATCATGGTCTCGTTGATAGTTATGGCTTTTCAGGGAGCTGGCCAGGCGCAGCAGCCAGCACCAGTTACAGCTGCTTCAGGCTATGAAGATGTTTTACCTGCTGGAAAAATACAGTTTGACTTCTATCCCATCTATGATAGGACTATAGGCTTAACTAAAACAAAGGAGAAAAAAATGGGATTAGATCAATACGCACATTTGCGAGGTCAACAACCTGATTGGGATAAAATTTATTCCGATGATTACGAACCAAAGAAAGATGGTTTTGTTTGGCGAAAACATGCACGACTTCAAAAGTTCATGGCAATTCAACACGCTAAACAAAATAAACATTTAGAGCATAAAGGAAATCTCGGTCATCTCGGTTTTAATGGTGGCGATGAACCTGTATTTATTACAGAGGATCTCGTGAAGGATTTAGCCGAAGCTATTAAAAATGGATATAGTGATTTCTTTGTAGCCGATGGTTTCTTTTGGGGGCAACAGTTCCAAGAAGAAAGCGTTAAAGAAAATAAAGAAATGGATTTAGAGTTTTTGCAATGGTGTCGTGACATGATTGCAGAAAAGAAAGTGGCTATCTATCATTGTAGTTGGTAGATATTTACACTACGGGCGAGGTCTTTTGTCAGAGTAGCTCCTGTTTAGACCTCGTTCTCGTTTGCCGTTTGATCGGCAAACTTTTTTTAACTAACTACAGGACTGGCGTCCCAGACCAGTCGCTGCGGAAGGAGTATGATGACAGATAAAGCTGACCAATGGATTTGGTATAAAGATAGAAACAACAGGACTAGAAGAATTAAGTTGAAAACTTTATTAACTCGTGTAAATTCGATATCAATTAAAAACAAATACTTTTCTACAAGGAGGGAAGCAAATGGCAGTTCAAGATCAAATAGTACAAGAGGTACAAACTAAAAATAAAGCGAAGGCTTTTGAAGAACAAAAAGAAATGCGAAAGGAGTGTGCGGACTTTATAAAAGACTGTTCAACTTTTCATTTGCAGGAAATACATTCAGAGATCAAACGATTGAAAAAGAGGTATTAATGTTGATCCTCGTTATAGTCCTCGTTGCGATCTCGTTTCTCGTTATAGACCAATAGCAGCTGGGGCGCCAGTCCCAGTCTGGATCCCAGCACCAGTTTTTCTTCCCAAAAATTTTAAAATTTACCTGTGAGGTGTAGGTCGCAAAAGGTTTCAAATCTTAATGTGCGTGGCTCTATGGAAGAAATTTTTTTTAAAAATTGGACCAAAATTAAGATTTGCAATTTTTTAATTTTTAAATTAGATTAAATACAAATCTATATTTTATAGATTAACAACTAACAAAGGACAAAAAACAATGACGACACAAAAAGCAAAAAAAGTTCTTTTAGAAAAGAACGAAAAGCAAGTGTGTAATTCATACATAGATCAATCATACTTGTTTAGTAAGTACCAAACTTTAAAAGCTGATACTAAAGAATTAGTAGCTGAATATTTTTTAAAGTTAAAACAAAACATAATCATTTTATCTAACACTAGATATATTCAAAAGATTGAAAGAACGAGTAGAAGATTTGATAGTAAATCTTTCATTGATTATGTCACAAACAAATCAACAACTGATGAAAAAATTTCATTTAAAGAATTACAAGTTCTATTAAATGGCTTTTATAAACAAATCAAAGTTGTTGAATTGAAACCCTTTGATGATAAATTACAAAAACAAAAACTAAAAAAAGGAGAAATAAATAATGCCTAATAATAATGACAATAGTAATTTACCATCAATGAGTGTTTTATCTCAAATGATTGAAACAACTTTGCAAAACAAAGGCATAGATCAATCAAGGGTGCAATCACTCTTAAATGAAAATGACAATGGTAAATCTTTAAACTACCAAATACTTTATAAGTTATTGGAAAGTGCAGTTGAAGAATTTATCTTAATCAACAATGGCAATCCTTTAGCTGATGACTTTAGAAATAGAGTTGTCAATAAAATGTCAGATGTAGTTAATATGTTAATGGGTAATCAACCACCAAATAATAGCTAATCAATTCCGATTGCGTGGCGACTAGATCGCCACGCAACTATTTTTTTTACCTCAATAGAGGTACCAATCCACCAAAATCACAACATCACCACAACCCAAACCCCACCCCCCTTTTTGCTTATTTATGGTACCTGACGCTGGCGCTTTACAATCGATTTCATACATGTATAAACTATAAAATACTTATGAATCTCGATACATTAACCACTGATCAATTAAGAGATCGTGTAGAAAAATTATATATTGAACATATAAAACTATGTCAGGACAATTTTTTATATTTTGTTCAAGCGGTTTGGCCAGATTTTATTTGCAGAAAAGCGAAAGAAAGAAGTAATTGGGGACACCATCAACACATAGCTCATGAGCTAACTAATATTGCAAGAGGCTCAAAAGGAAGGCTCATTGTAAATATGCCCCCTAGACATACAAAATCTGAATTCGCATCTTTTTTGTATCCAGCTTGGTACATAGGGAAGTTTCCTAAGAAAAAAATTATGCAGGTTTCTCACAACGCAGAACTTGCAGGTAGATTCGGTAGCAAGGTAAGAAATTTAATTGATAGCCCAGAGTACAAACAGATCTTTGGAGATGTTAAACTTCGGGAAGATAGTAAAGCAAAAGGCAGGTGGGAAACCAATCATGGTGGTGAATACTTTGCAGCGGGAGTTGGCGGTTCTATCACAGGACGAGGGGCTGATTTGCTTATTATAGATGATCCTCATACTGAGCAGGATTCCTTATCGGATTCTGCTATGGAGAGAGCATACGACTGGTATAACTCGGGACCCCGACAACGTTTACAACCAGGTGGTTCCATCTTGTTAGTAATGACTAGATGGGCTCAAGATGATCTGACAGGTCGTTTATTGAAAGCACAATCAGAACCTAAAGCTGATACATGGAAACTTATAGAGTTCCCTGCAATACTAGAATCAGGAAACCCTGTTTGGCCTGAGTATTGGAGTAAAGAAGAACTAGAAGCAGTTAAGGCATCTATTACTCCAAGAAACTGGAACGCACAATACATGCAGGATCCAGTGGCCGAAGAAGGAGCAATCATTAAAAGAGATTGGTGGATCCCTTGGAAAGGAGAGGTTCCATCTCTAAAGCATGTCATACAATCTTATGATACTGCATTTTCTAAAAAAGAAAGTGCTGACTATAGTGCGATTACTACATGGGGTGTATTTGAACCTACAGAAGGAGACACTTGTTTAATTTTATTAGACGCTGAAAAAGGTCGTTGGGATTTTCCAGAATTGAAAGCAGTTGCTTTCGAGGCATATAAATATTGGGAACCTGAGTCCGTTGTCGTTGAGGCTAAAGCATCTGGCCAATCTCTGATACAGGAATTAAGGCGTGCAGGTATTCCTGTAATGGATTTTGTTCCATCTAGGGGTAAAGATAAACATTCTAGAGTAAATGCTTGTGCTCCTGTATTTGAGTCCCAAAACGTATATTTTCCAGAAGGCGCTCACTTTGCAGATGAAGTTATTGAAGAATGTGCAGCGTTTCCTTTTGCTCAACACGATGACTATGTAGATTCCATGACCCAAGCTGTGTTAAGATATCGTCAAGGAAATTTCGTTCAAACATATCTAGATGAACCTGAAGGTATGAGAATTGAAAGAGATTATAAATATTATTAATTATGGCTTTAGACTCAAATAAAATTGCAGATAACTTTATTGATCAGATAAAACAAGGAAGCTCTCCAATACCGAAACAGGATAAAACTGTTATCGTAAGCGATGACACGGAGCCTTCGGCCGTTGGTGGGTTAGCAGCACTAGGTGCTACTGTAATTGGAGCAACTGCTATTGGTAGAAGAATACCTGGACTACAATCTTTTTTAAGACCATTCGGTAAAACACCAAAGACACCTACAACAATTACAGCGAATAAACCTGTAGAAGAAATAGGCAACATGCCAACGGCCACCGGACAATCCTCAGAACTAATTACAACGCCAGGTAAAGAGTTAACAGTAGGTCGTTCAAGAATTGGTGAAGTACAAAGCATTCCTTTCACTCAAGGTAAAGGCTACAAAGATGTTAATCCATTAGTAGGTTCATCAAGTTATGATAGAGTTATGGAAGCACCCTTTGATAAAGGAACAGCAAAGCAATGGACAGATTGGTTAGTAAAAGCAAACAGAGCAGATTTAAAAGTTTCAACAGGTCCGTTAGCCGGTGTCTCTCGTAGAGTTTCACCTGATGAGTTAGAAGAACTAAATTTAATTAAATTCGATAAACAAGGTAAAGGTGAATCTGGTTTTCTTAAAATTATGGATGATCAGAATATAGAAATAGATAGAGATACTTTACTAGATTTAATTAAAGGCGCTCCTGTAAATCAATTAAAAACTTTAAGACTAGGAGTTAGAGGAGATCCAGAGGCAGATTTTATAGGAACACAAACTGCTTTTAAAATTGCAGCAGATAAAATTCCTAACAAGACCATAGTTACAGATGAGCTAGTAAGTAAAATAAATAGTAATTTAAGAGATACTGCTAGTAGAGCTTTTACACAAAAAGAAGCTATTCCTTCAGGTATCTACACAGAGATACAAGAAGATTTAGTTAAGCTAGGAAGAGAAGTAGATAATCCTCAAGATTTTTCTTCTATACTTCAAGACTTCAATAAAAAATTAGGAAACTATAATCAGTACAGTAAAAAACCAGAGATTCCAGAATTTTTAAAATTTAGAAGAGATAAAGCAGGAAGTGAAAATTATTATCCAAGTTATAAAACAGGTATGGGCTATACCTACAAATTAGATGCAGGAGAAAATTTTACTGAAGATGTTATTTTTTATCCTAAAAGAATTCCTAATGTTAGAGGTGGTAGATTTACTCCACAAGACGATACTCACTATCTTGATAACGAAATAGGATTTATAAGATATGATGATTTACCTAATCCTAAGTTAGGAACTAGACACATAAGAGTTTCAGAAGTACAAACAGACATACACTCTCCTCAATTTGATTCTTCTAAAAAAGAAGCATATTTTAGAAACAAAATAAATCCTTTTAACAGAGATGCAGAAATAAATATTTTAAAAAAACAAAGAGATGATTTGTTAGCAAAAAGAGAACCTTTTGATGAACTTGGTAGAGGTATATCAGGATTAACTAGAAAACAAACACAAGAGATAGCTAGAATAAATTATGAGATTGCTCAATTAGAAAAATCAGGTTTGTCTAAATTAGTGTCGGGACAAGCAATAGATCAAACAACAGCTGCTCCACTAGCTAGATCTTGGCCAGACTATGCAGCCAAAAGTTTGTTAAGAACAATGGCAGAAAGAAATATTAATGCGTTATCTATTGTACCATCATCTATGAACAAAGGAGTTAAGATGCCTGGTTCAACACAATTAGGAGATGAGATTAATTATGGTTTGATGGATGGTAAAGCAATGATTAGAACTCAAGACGGAAATTTAAAAAAAACAAATCAACTAGCTGCTAATGTAGCTCCTTTTGCAAAATTAGCAAAACAATACGGAGCAAAGTTTGAGATAGCTCCTATGCCTAAAAGCAATCCAGATAAACGTTTTAAAGTAATAGCAGAATATTCTAGTGAATCAGGAAGAACAACTAGAAACAGCCAAAATGGTAGAAGGCATTACAATAAAAAAATAGGGGATAATTATATATATGATGATCATATTGGTGCTGCTAATACTAGAGAAGAAGCAGAACAAATTTTAGCTATAAGAAAAAGTAATACTGATCCAGGAGCTAAATTTAAAATTGTAGAGATGGGTCCAGAAAATCCAGATCTATATGAAATGGTTCCTACATTTATAGCATCAGATGATGTGTTAAAGAAGTTTTTGTTGCCAATGAAAGCTTATATGAAGGTTGGTGGGTTTGTAGACAAGACTAATATATTTAAAGGGCTGTTATAGATTTTGTTCACAAAATGCTTTACACTGTATAGATAATTCTATAGGAGGAAATAATGAGTCTAAAAAAGAAATTAAAAAATATAGGTAAAGCGGCGGCTATTGCTGGCACTGCTTACTTAGCAACCAAAGCCATGTCAAAAGCTGGAGCTGGAGTAAATGTAGACAAAGGTAGAGGAAGCGCATTAAGTCAAAGATACAGAAAACCATACAAAGACGCTATCATGAGCGGTGGCAAAGGCACTCAAAAAGGTAGTATGAGTCTTATGCAAAAAATATCAAACACTGCAGCAAAAGTAAAAGACAGTACAAGTAAATTTGCTAAAAGTGCGGGAGCTGCTACTAAAAAAGTTCTAAAGGAAAATGTTAATTTAAAACGTGGACCTAATATTAAAAAAACTGATTCACTAGCTAGTCCAGTATTAAGTGGAAATGTTTTTGGATTAGGAGATATGGACGGAGCTAAAGCTGGCGGAATGATGTATGCGAATACTGGAAAATACGTTAAAGCTAAATGTAAATTAGGAAGAAATAGAAAAACATTAATTACATAATAAATGGCTATTGAAACTGAAAACCCAATCAACGAAGAAGTTGAAGTTGAGGAGGAAGCAGTTGTTCAACTACCACCTGAAGAAGGTGAAGAGATAACTGAAGAACCTGAACAGGACTTCTATGCAAACATTGCAGAGACAATTGATGACAAAGCATTATCACAATTAGCTTCAGATTTAATTACTGAATATCAAAGTGATAAAGAATCTAGAAAAGAATGGGAAGACACCTATAGAAATGGTTTAGATCTTTTAGGATTTAAATACAAGTCAACTACTCAACCATTTAAAGGAGCTAGCAATGTCACTCACCCTCTATTGTCAGAAGCGGTTACTCAGTTTCAAGCCCAAGCTTATAAAGAACTTCTACCGAGTGATGGTCCAGTAAAAACTAAAATTGTTGGATTACAAAACGAAGCGGTAGAAGCTCAAGCTCAAAGAGTAAAAGATTTCATGAACTTTCAGATTATGGAAAAAATGGAAGAGTATACTCCAGAGTTTGATCAATTATTATTCTACCTACCCCTTGCAGGTTCTGCATTCAAGAAGATATACTATGATGCTCTAATGGAAAGAGCTGTTTCAAAATTCATTCCTGCAGAAGATTTAGTAGTCCCTTATTTTGCAACTGACCTAAAAGATGCACCTAGAATTACACACGTATTAAAACAATCAGAAAATGATTTATTAAAAAAGATGGCTACAGGATTCTACAGAGAAGTAGAGTTGATGAAACCAGAAAAGAAAGAAAATAAAATTCAAGATAAGTATAATGAGTTAGAAGGTGTCAAACCTGTTGAAACAAATGACTACATCTATAATGTTTTAGAGATGCATGTTGATTTAGATTTATCAGATTACATTGCAGAGAACGAAGAAGACAAAATTAATATTAAAATTCCTTACATTGTAACTATAGAAGAGTCTACAAGAAAGGTTTTATCTATTTACAGAAACTATAAACCTGAAGACAAAAAATTTACTAGATGTGAATACTTTTCTCATTACAAATTTTTACCTGGTTTAGGTTTTTATGGCTTTGGATTAATTCACATGATCGGTGGCCTGTCACGAACAGCAACTACCGCACTAAGACAGTTACTAGATGCAGGTACATTATCTAATTTACCTGCTGGATTTAAATCTAGAGGTATGAGAATTAGAGACGATGACCAACCAATACAGCCTGGAGAGTTCAGAGATGTGGATGCACCTGGCGGAAACATTAGAGATCAGTTTCAATTATTACCTTTTAAAGAACCAAGTACAACTTTATTCAATCTTTTAGGTTTTTGTGTTGATGCAGGAAGAAGATTTGCATCAATTGCTGACCAACAAGTAGGCGATGGCAACCAAGCCGCCGCTGTTGGAACTACAATTGCTCTTTTAGAGAGAGGTTCTAGAGTAATGTCAGCTATTCATAAGCGTTGTTACTATGCAATGAAGCAAGAATTTAAACTTTTAGGTAAAGTTATTGCCGATTATCTACCACCTGAGTATCCATACTCAGTTTATGGTGCCGAAAGAATGATAAAAGTGATGGATTTTGATGAAAGAGTGGATATTTTACCTGTTGCAGACCCAAATATCTTCTCAATGTCGCAAAGAGTGACTCTTGCACAGACACAATTACAAATTGCACAGTCAAATCCACAAATTCACAACCTACATGAGGCTTATAGACGTGTTTATGAAGCTTTAGGCACTAAAGAAATACCTCAAATATTAAAACCAGACCCAAAACCGTTTCCAAAAGACCCTGCAATAGAAAATATGGAAGCATTACAGTCATTACCACTGACAGCTTTCCCAGAACAAGACCATGATGCTCATATTGCAGCTCATTCTGCGTTTATAAGAACTAGAATGGTACAAATTAACCCGATGGTATATGCAAATCTACAAGGACACATCTCTCAACATGTATCTATGAAGGCTTCTGCTGAAGTTATGGCTATGATGCAACAAAATCCACAAATGATGGAACTGATGCAACAGAATCAACAACAGTTTAAAGCAATGTTTGATTCAGAAGTAGCAAAAAGAGTTGCACAGATAACAGCAGAACTTGCACAAAACGAAATGATGCTTGATAGTCAAAAACAAGACCCTGTTGTTATGTTAAAACAAAGAGAACTAGACCTAAGAGCCATGGATTTACAACGTAGGGCAGAAGAGGGTAATATGAAGATAGAAAATCAAGAGGGTCAGTTTGATGAAAGATTAGATTTTGATAGATTAAAATTAGAAACACAAGACGAGCAATCTGATAAGAGATTAGAGCTTGCTCGAGAAAAAATGGAGAAACAGAATGTCGGGAAAAAAACACGGACTACAAGATAAGTATAAAAAATTAAGAATGGGTGGAATGATGTACTACAGTAAAGGTGCACTTTCTGAAAAACAAAAAGCAATTGCAGCTAAAGCACCTCCTTATAATGAAATAGGTGGAAATGATTTTGCAAAAATGAGAGAAGAGAAAAAACCTGTAAAAGCATTTATGGGTTTAGCAGTTGAAGCATTTAAAAAAGGAAAAGAAAAAGGTGCTAAAGGACCTGAATTAGTATCTCCTTTATTAATGGCAAAAAAATTGTTTAATAAAAAAGGTGGTGGTGTAATAAAAGCTAATAAAGGTCTTCACGCTGAAAAAAAGAAAGATAAAAAAGATGAAAACGACATGTCTAAATTACCAAAAGGTTTAAGAAAAGATACTACTACAGGATTTGGTAAAAATATTAAAAAAATAAAAGATGAATAAAAAACATACAGTTTCTGGCAAAAGATCAGGGCCACC
>MDSZ01085862.1_pt1 | contig 11097 bp, 7 predicted proteins | sample 811201 | NCBI WGS metagenome assembly MDSZ01 (sample SAMN05326647, study PRJNA326480) | marine metagenome | isolation source: seawater | place: Indian Ocean: North | collected 2010 | reverse complement strand
CATGGAATCTGTGAGCACCTGTATCAAATCTGTAGTCTCCCATTTTAATAGTCCTGCAGTTTCCACCAATATTTGCTGAACCTTCATGTATACTGACTGATTTACCTTTTTTTTGTGCAAAATAACCAACTGACAAGCCCGCAGGTCCTCCACCAAGAATGTCAATTTTATGTTTATTAATCAACCTTCTTACTCAACCTGAAAGTGGGTATTTCTGACCACATCCTATTTACATAAGGATTATGGTAGTAAACTGAATCAATATCTACTCGAAAACCATAATTATTAGATAACTTGGAATGACTCCCAATAAGAATTGCTTCGTTGATATTATTTTGGAAATTATTTTTTCCCAACTTATTTAAATTAATGTAATTGGCATTAATCCCATGTGTTTCAAGATAATACTTTACAAGGGGAATGGTAATTATGGTTTTTTTTGAATCAATAGTTATCAAATCATCTTTCAATTGAGAAATTGCTGTCGGATTTTTATGCTGAATTACTAAAACAACTGTAATGGATACTAATGAAATAAGGTAAACTACAGAAATTAATCTTGAGCTAATTTTTTCCCAAAAAACAACACCCTGAACATTTGTAATCAAAAATAATACAATAATAATAATTGGGATAACATGTCTACTTTTATAAATGACATTTTGAAATAATAAAACCCAAGCAGCATAAACTAACATGCTATAAAACATTAATTTTACCATTCTATTTTTTTTATGCTCATCAACTAAAACATGAACATTAGAAAATATTAAAAGGCAAAATGTTATTGATTGAATTAAAGTAATCCAATGCCTATCGGTCCAATATCCACCCATTCCATCTGCCCATATAGAACTGAAAAATTTCATTAATCTTAAATTCCAATTATTTTCAGTAATTGTAGTACCTCCAAAATCTGTAAAATGCCCAACGGTTTGTTTAGAAGCAGCTAAAAGTAGGTCCTCAACACCAGTTATCAGAACTAATGGTACAAGCCATATCATTATTCCAAGAATAAATGTGTATAGTAAATATATTTTATTATCTGCTTTCCTTAATACATATAAAAGTGGTATGATTGTAAGAGGTAAGTAGGATAAACGGGTGCCTGCTAAAATTCCTACTAAAAAGATACCAATGACTCCATTTCGCTTGAAGTCTTTATCCAAGACTAAAAAATACATAGCAATTAATGCAACTGCCGCACCAAAAAGATCAGGCATATATCTATTACTCATAATCCAAAGCAAAGGATTAAAGAATATCATTGCGGAACAGAATAAACCCACTCGGCTATCCAATCTAACATTGGCTAATCTTAATATAAAATAAATGATGATATATATTGATATCCCGCCCAATAGAGAAAACGTAATTCCCATATTATTTGTAAAAAAGAATATTATTTTTGTAAAAAGACAGAAAATAGGATAGCCAGGAAAATGCGGCTGAAGATTTATAATACTATAATCTTGAATTGCGAGAGCGAATCTCAAACTATCAATGTCTTCAACATAAAATATACTGGTAATCAGTCGTGATAAAATGCAAACAAAAAGAAGTAAAAGATTAGATTGGAATTTGCTTAATCTGTTCAAAACTAGCACCAAAGACTGATAAAAAATAAGGGGTCTTAATTTTAAAGACCCCTTATTTATTTATAAATTATAAATTAAAAATTCTACCAATTCGCCATATGCTCATCTGAAAAACCATAAGCCTCCTGCAGCATACTCTTTGCAGAAGTCAATAACATACCATGGTAAGTATAAAACGCTGTCTCTCCTGCAGATGGATATACCGGCGCAGTTCCCATTACATTAAGTAGAGAAACCACTTGGTCATAAGACATAGTTCTTGTGTCTAATTCATTATACAATAGACCATGAGCGTAGCCTCTCATTTCACCCCAGTGATTGTTTAAATCGGCTGAAAGTTCTGAGTCTGGTCCTGCTGTTGAGTCAGCTGGATAAAGAGCTGCCATATCTGCTGCTACATCATTGATGTAGTGAATTGTAACAGCTGCTACAACCTTCTCCCAGGTTGATGTAATGATATCTCTTTGAGCTAATATTTGATCAAGAGGTGCTTGATTATGTATTAATGTCCTACCTTCAAGATATGCATTCATTATAGTTCCTGTAAAATCATAATCAACACTGACACCATCTACAAGATCTCTTTTGGCTGCAGTAACCGCCCATCCGGCATTATATTCTGTTTTAAAATCAATAGCACCATCGCCATTAGAATCGTAATAAGGATCTGATTTTCTATCATTATCATCAGAGTAACCAGTATTGTAATCGCGCGCTGCGCCAAAATACCCAAAAGACTCATCCCAATGGTGCTCCATAACAGTGTAGGGATCGCCCTCATCAGACATAGTATTATCATCAGTAGGTATCTTACTCATATACTTTGAAGTAGCCTGCCAGAATGATACTGCACCCCAGAGTGTTTTTTGTGCTAATTGATCTAGCCTTAGTCCATTTGCATTTGTAGTTGCATCTGCATCAAGGGTACCAAGCTCTGTAGCCCAGCTACCTAATAAATCTCCAGCATTCATATCCCAACCTGGAATTACAATACTTGATACTGCTGTGAGCCTATCATTTAAATGACTAGTTGATATATCATGGTATGTAGACTGTACAGTAGTACCGGCAGAAGTAAGAATTTGTGCACTGGCATCATCATTAGCCATCATACTAAGCACTTTAGCTCCATTACCACCTTTGAACTGACCTTTGATGTCATTTATCAATAGATTCCTCACAACTTGACCGTTATAAGAAACGCTACTCTCTCCCTCAGAGAAACGACTCTCAAAGACATATGATACAGGTGTTTCAATTGTAGAATCTACAACAGGATCATCGTTATTATCCTCACACCCAATGAACATGGTTGCTACCATGAATGATAGGATATAAAGAAGTTTACTTTTGTTTATCATTCTGTTTTCTCCTTTTATTTTAAAAATTTTTGATAATGTGACGCATTCTCAATTATTAATTAAAAGACCGTATTATTGCTTTGAAATATTTTAACACAATTAATTAGAATGAATATTCTAATCCTATATTGATTTGTCTCCTAGGGCCCGGTATAATTCCTGAGCTGATATTGGCTTGTGGTTGTCCAGGATTGGAGTGCAATCTAGAACCAATATATATCTCATCGGTTACATTTTTTCCAGAGAAAAACAAATTCAGACTTTTACTAAGCTGATAGCTGCCAGAAACATTTAAAATACCATATTCCGGTATCGGTCCAGAAACGCCGATTTCATCGTATTCTTCAATATTCTCAAAATCAGTGTATGACTCGCTCACATAACGAAAATCCATTCTTAATTGAAAATTTGAAATAGGTTTAAACTCAATTCCTGCAGTTAGAGTATGGTTTGGTGAGTATGGTAATTCTTTTCCATTTATACTAACCTCTGATCCATAGGATCCTGAGACATTTGATATAATGGTGGCATCCTTTACTTCGGTTAACAAATAAGCATATGATATATTTATATTTGGTAATAAGGACGAAATTTGGGTAAGCGTAATGCCTGTACGCACCTCAGCACCCATAGTTGTCACCTTTCCAAGATTTTTAAAAGCTGTACCCCTTCCAGCAGCAACAAGATTTTCTATATCAATGTGGAAACCCGCAAATTCATATTCAAAGAAGGATATTGTTCCCCTTATACCTAATTCTTTATTCCAACTTTTTTCAGCATCAAGGTCAAGGCCTGAGTTCTCTAAATTTTCTCCAAAGTTTAATATTTTTAAAGCCCCACTTGAGGGTGGAGTAAAACCTCTATGAATTCCTCCAAAGATATTCATTCCTGATATGCTTTTAGAAAATGCAAAACCCGGTAATAGAACAAATATTGTTTTATCCTGATAAATTGAACCTTGCAGTCTGTCAACTCTCTCCTGCTCAAATAATTCCACTCGGATACCCGGTCTTAGATTTAAGGTCCCAAAATCAATTGACTCACTTAAAAATCCAGATAATGCCATTGTTTCATAATGATGACTTGTACCTAATATTTCAAGAGAATCTCCTGAACCTCTAAAATATACCCCTTCCCTTGCATTAGCTGCATAAACAGAATCAGAAGTAAAACCCGTTTTACGGTCATCAATAAATCTCTCCCAGTAAACTCTCCACCCCGTCTCCATTTTCGATGATTGACCAAGCATCTTGTGTTTTAACTTAAATGATTGTTCAATACCGGTAACATAAAAAGTTCTAAGAATACCAAAATTGTCTTTGCCATTACCAACTCGAACAAGGTCAAAAGAACTATAATACGGTTCAGCAGCCGGATTTTCTGTTCCTAAATCGCTACTTTTTATAAAAATATCATTTTCTCTCCACCACCTTCTATCAAAATAACTTGCAAATGCCATAGTACTTTTTGTAATTGCAGAACTAATCTTCTCTGATTGGATTAAATCAAATGCAGATCGGAACACCTTGAAATTGTCATTTTCTTTGGGATTGAAATTTGGATTATCATCAAATGACCATTGAGTAAGGCCAGTGTAGGTTGCATTTGAATTTTCGTAATTCAAATTTAATTTCATATAGAGATTTTTTTTGTCAGAATTACGAACGGCCAATTTGAAAGTTCCATTGGCTTGCTCAAAGCTATTGTTATCTCGAAACCCATCTCCTCTTTTATATAACAACTGGAACTCAGGCTTAAATTTTTCATTCCCCCATCCACCTAGTTCAGCAAATAAACTAGCATAACCATTCTCACCACCAGTTAATTTGAAAGTTCCACCATATTGACTTCTTGGTCTACGAGTAAAATAATTTATAACTCCACCCATTGTCTGAGGTCCATATAATATTGTCCCACTTCCTTTTATAACTTCTATCTGATCAATTCGATCTGCAGGTGGATTGTAGTACATATTAGGATAAACATATAGCGCTGGCTGTATTGGAATTCCATCTTCTAGAATAAGAACCCTAGAACTTCTTCTTGGATTTAGTCCCCTAATACCAATACTAATTCTGGAGTTCCCTATACCATCATCAGCAAATCCATTGATTCCGGGTACGTATTCTAACATCTCTTGCGTTCCAATAGGATTAATAAGTTTTAGGGTTTGCATATCCATTACCGTAGCAGCACCTGGCAAGTCTTGATATGGGGCATCTATCTCACTGATAATTTCTAACTTAGCCATAAGTATAGGCTCAATAGATAAAACTGCGTCGATTACATATTTTTTACCACTTTCAATAATGACGCTCTTCTGGTAATCGTCATACCCAATAAATGATATAGTAACAGTATAATTACCAGCTGGGACATCACCAATACTATATCGTCCATTAAAATCTGATGACGATCCAAACTCATATCCATTTTCATTTACAAATAAAACATTAGCGCCTTGGAGAGGTATTGAAGTTCCGTCTCTATAAATGGTTCCACTTACATTGATATTATGGTCATCACCATATGAAACCGCGAATGTAAGAACAAAAATGATAGTTTTAGTTACTGATATTCGCATGTAGTGATTAATTATGTTCAAAAAATCTCAGGATTTTGAACTTTTTTTTCGTCATCTAATTTTTGAAGTGGAGTAAGATTGCCGTAACTACCCGCTTCCTCTTCTGTACCTGTCTGCGGAGCTAATAATGGATCATCTTCACAGCTCGAAACGATTAGCAATATCAATGAAACTAATCCAGTTAAAATATATTTATTTCTCATAATCTATAATTAAAAATATATTTTTGACGCTGTTCCAAGTGAATATTCAGGTGTCTTTTTTAAAGCTATAATAATTATTGTCATTTTTTTTTACAATTTTTAGGGGCTTCCTTAACTTTATCTTGGGATTAGAGACCTTTGATTTTGGAACAAGGAACAAAGGATTTGGAAGCCCCTGGAGTACAAATTTAATTCATATTTTTATTTTATTGTTATTGAGACCTATTCTCATTAGAAAATTATTATTTATAATACCCCATTGTCAATAACAAATTAAAAAAAGAAATATTATTGTTGATTTATATAATTTTTAATAAATTAAACCGACCAGTCAGTTTATAAAATGAATATAGAACTAAAAGATAAAAGAAAGTTGCAAATAATGGAAGCCGCTCAAGCTGTTGTAGTAACCAAAGGCTATGATCAAAGCCGTATGGATGATATTGTACAAAAATCTCAACTTTCTAAAGGAGCCATCTACTGGTACTTCAATTCCAAAAAAGATATCTACCTATCATTGGTTGATCACTGGTTTGATAGATATAGCCAAGGTGTTATTCATCATCTAGAAAAAAAAGATACTGCCTCTGGACAATTAAAAATTCTTTTTAATTACTTTATAGAACAATTTGATAAAAATCCTGCTACATTTAAGATAATGGTTGAATTTTGGAGGATGGCTGGACTTGACAATGATTTTAATTTGAAATTGCAAGAGGTCTACTCTTACTTCTTAGATTATATCATAGATATTATTACATATGGTATGGATAATGATGAATTCAAAAAAGTTGACCCCAGGATAACTGCGCTCTCTATCCTTGTCAATATTGAAGGTATTCATTGGTTTATACTATTTAATAAATCAGGAGTAGAGGCCCACGACTATATTGATACTATATCAGAATTCATACTTAATGGACTAAAGAATAAAAACTAAAAATGAATATAAAAGAAATTATACAATTAAAAACAGGCGGGCAATGGCTTGTATCTCCTGCTGCTAAAGACAAAATATTTTGCAGAGAACTTTTCAGCGAAGAACATCGTGAAATTGAAAAAATGGTTTTGAATTTTGCCGAAGCAACTATTTCACCTTCTATAGACAAATTAGAATGTTTAGATGAAGAACTTAGTAGGTCTATAATTAGAAAAATGGGAGAACTCGGACTTATTGGTGTTGATACACCAGAAGAATTTGGCGGTACTGACCTTGATAAAATTACCGCATGTTTGATAACTGAAGGCATTGGATGGAGCGGGTCTGCATCATTTGGATGCACTTTTGGTGTACAAACGGGAATTGGTAGTTTGGGAATTGTATTCTTCGGAACAAAAGATCAAAAAGAAAAATACCTCCCCAAATTAATGTCAGGTGAATGGATTGCAGCGTACGGACTCACCGAACCGTCATCAGGATCAGATGCACTAGCTGCAAAAACAACAGCCACACTTTCTGATGATGGAAATCATTACATCCTTAATGGTGAGAAACAATTTATTACCAATGGAGGATGGGCAGATGTATATACCATACTAGCTCAAGTTGATGGTGATAAATTCTCTGGATTTATTGTTGAGCGTGATACAATTGGCCTAACTATAGGATCTGAGGAAAAAAAACTAGGTATGAAAGGATCTTCAACTACATCAATAAAGTTTACAAATGCAAAAATTCCTGTCGAAAACCTTCTATATGAAGTTGGTAAAGGAGCAGCCATTGCATTTAATGCATTGAATATTGGTAGATACAAACTCGGAGCAGCCAGTATTGGAGGTTCTAAACAAGCGATTAAGCAAACCCTTTCTTATGCACTAGAAAGAAAACAATTTGGACAACCAATTGCGAAATTTGACTCTATAATAGGTAAGATAGCAGATATTACGATTCAAACATACGTTGCTGACACAATGCTGTATAGAACTGTCGGAATGATTCAAGATGCCATCGATGAAATAGACAAAGATGAGCCAGAATATTATATAAAAACAGGAAAAGCTATGGAGAGATTTGCTATTGAGGCATCTATGGCAAAAATATATGGCAGTGAAACATCAGATATGGTTGTAGACAATTGCCTACAAATATTTGGAGGATATGGTTTTATTGAAGAATATCCCTTAGCAAGAGCGTATAGGGATGACAGAATCAATCAGATTTGGGAAGGTACAAATGAGATAAATAGAGCAATTATTACTGGTTATATGATGAAAAAAGTATTAATGGAGGAGATATCACTTCGAGATTTATTGAAAAAAATGGATGAATTGCTATCCAAGGATTTAAACGATGATGAATATTTATCACCAGAAAAAAAATCACTTAATGCTGCCAAGATACTAGCCGTATTCCTTTTTCAAGAAGCATTGTTCAAGTTTGGTCAAGATCTAAAACATGAACAACAACTTAGTGAGTCGCTTGCGGATATATTTACACACATTTACACAGCAGAATCTATTATATCAAGAGCACAACAGAGTGATGGCACAACTATGTTATCTAGAATGTCTTACACAATTGCAAGAATAGATACAACAGAATCCATGTTAGATATCCAAACATTAAGTATTAAGTGCCTAAATAGAATCTTTTCTGAATCCATACCCTCTGATATTTTATATAAATTCCAAAAAATTCAAGATTCGATGAAATTAAACAACGACACAATATCATTAAAAAAAGTTTTAGGAGAATACATTTTGAATAAAAAAGAATATCCATTTTAGTTTGATTTAAATAGGACAATAGCAAGATAAATTATTCAGTTTCAATCTTAATATTTTTTTCAAATACTTTTATATAGGAGACATCTATGAATGAGTCAGTTATTATTGACGCGGTACGATCACCAATTGGTGTGAAAAATGGTAATTTAGTGGGAATTCGTCCAGACGACTTAACTTCTCAAGTTTTGCAAGGTCTCATAAATCGTAGTGGTATTGAAAAAAATATGATTGAGGACGTTATATTAGGCTGTGCATTTCCTGAAGGACCTCAAGGCATGCTAATGGCTAAAAGTGTGTCTCTATTAGCAGGAATACCTGAGAATTCAGGTGGCTCAGTAGTAAATCGTTTTTGTGGTTCATCGATGGATGCCGTTCACCAAATAAGCACAAAAATAGAATCTGGAGATATCGATGTTGGGATTGCAGCTGGAGTTGAAGATATGTTCTCAGTTCCTATGGGCGGTTTCAATCCTGACTTTCATCCTAATCTTGCAGAACAAGAATATTATATTGGAATGGGTGAAACAGCAGAGATTTTGGCGGAAGAGGGAAATATTTCAAGGAATGAACAAGAACAATTTGCAATCCAATCCCATGAAAAAGCATTAGATGCTTGGGAAAAAGGTAGATACAAAAAAGAAATCATACCTATTGATATGTATGGCGATTCTGTGATTGAAAAAGATGAAGGACCAAGAGTACCAGATGTTGAAAAAATAAAAAGCCTCGACCCTGCATTTGTTGAAAATGGTAGCATAACCGCTGCAACATCAAGTCCCGTATCAATAGGAGCTGCCGCGGTATTAATAACTAGCAAAAAATTTGCTGAAAAACACTCACTTGCAATAAGAGCTACTATCAGAGGACGATCGGTAGTTGGTGTAGATTGGAGGAAGATGGGTATGGGGCCAATACCAGCTACTGAAAAAGTGTTAAAAAAAGTTGGTATGAACATGGATGAAATTGATGTCATAGAACTAAATGAGGCTTTTGCAGCGCAATCACTGTATGTAATTAAAAATGGTGGATGGAATATAGATAAAATAAACTTAAATGGGGGTGCAATTGCACTTGGCCATCCCCTTGGCTGCTCTGGATCAAGAATAATTACCACACTTATTAACGTTATGGAACAACAAGAATCAAAGACAGGTCTTGCTACAATGTGTATTGGTACAGGGCAAGGAATTGCAACAATCTTAGAGAGGAATTGATTAATGTCAAAAAATATTAAAAAAGTCGCAGTATTGGGCGCTGGTGTAATGGGAGCTCAAATTGCTGGGCACCTCGCGAATGCTGGAATTCCATCCTATCTCTTTGATATGGATAAAGAATTAGCTAAAAAAGGTAAGGATACACTTACATCATTAAAACCTGCTCCATTATATAAGCCAAAAAATGCAGATATTGTGACCCCATGTACTTATGCTGATGACATGGAAAAAATCAAAGAGGTTGATTGGGTATTAGAGGCGGTTGTAGAACGCCTAGACATAAAAGAAAAAGTATACTCAAATTTATTTCCCTATTTAAAGGATACAGCAATCCTTACCTCAAACACTTCAGGAATCCCAATTAAAGATCTCATAAAATCTCTGCCAGAAGACCTAAAAAAGCGATTTATGATTACTCATTTTTTTAATCCACCGCGATATATGCAACTTTTAGAACTAGTGAGAGGAGAAAAGACAAGTGATAAAACGTATGAAGAAATGGTCTCTTTTGGAGAATTAATTTTAGGCAAAGGAATTGTGCATGCAAAAGACACTCCTAATTTTATTGGAAATAGAATAGGAGTTTTTGGAATGATGACAGCAATAAATCTTGCAACTGATCATGGTCTAACAATAGAAGAAGTAGATAAATTAACAGGCCCAATCTCAGGAAGACCAAAAAGTGCAACTTTTAGAACTGCGGATGTGGTAGGCCTTGATATACTAAAAAATGTATCTTTGACAACATTTGAAAAAGCTCCTACCGATGAAGAACGCGAGATGTTTGAGATCCCAAGTATTTTAAATACTCTTATTGACTCAAATCGCCTTGGACAAAAAACTAAAGCAGGGTTTTACAAAAAAAATGACGACAAATCTATACACTCCATTGATTTAGCTACAGGAGAGTACTCACCTATGGAAAAAGTAAAATTTGATTGTTTTCGAATTGCAAAAGAGAAACAAGATTTAAGCCTAAAATTAATTGCTCTTTGTGATGGAGATGATCGAGGCAGTAAATATTTTTGGGAATTAACCGCCAAAACTTTAATCTACAGTGCAAACCGCATACCAGAGATATCTGAAGATATTGTAAATATTGATAATGCAATGAAGTGGGGATTTGCATGGGAAGCTGGTCCATTTGAAATCTGGGATATGATTGGAGTTCAAAAATCAATAGACAGAATGGAATCAGAAGGTAAAAAGACACCTCTGTGGATAACAGACATGTTGAATACTGGTAGAAAATCTTTCTATTTGATTAAAAATGGCATTAAAACATATTGGTGCCCCAAATCAAGAAGTGAACTACCAATCAAAATAAATCCTAAGGTTTTTAACCTTTTACTGCATAAAGACAAAGGAAACACACTAAAAAGAGATTTAAGTGCAAGTTTAAATGATATT
>MDSZ01077657.1_pt1 | contig 11097 bp, 9 predicted proteins | sample 811201 | NCBI WGS metagenome assembly MDSZ01 (sample SAMN05326647, study PRJNA326480) | marine metagenome | isolation source: seawater | place: Indian Ocean: North | collected 2010 | reverse complement strand
TTCAGTTTTAGGTTTTATTTCAGCTTTTTTTGTTGGTTCTTTTTTCTCGGCAATAGGATCTTTTGGAGCTTTATTCTCTTTTTTAACTAACTCCTGTTTTTGTTCATTATTCTGAAATTTGTCAGCATAAAAATTAACCAAGGTATCTTTTGCATAATAAACTGCAACACCAAAAAGGAATATGAATGAAGAAATTAAAAAAACTGAAACAAGTTGGTTAGCTTTTTTTGTTTCAAAATTAAAATTATAAATCCCATTAAAAAAGTTAATTGTTGTTTTGCTTATAAATGAACACAGGTTTAATATTCCTCTTCCTATACTTAATATTATGTTTATGACAGACTTACCCAAATATATAAAGAATTTTAAAATCGAACCTTTTGAGCCAGTAAATAAGTTAGCGATGGACTGTAAAAAATTATTTATTGATTTCTTGATGCTATACTTCGTTTGAGATATAGAGTCTTTGATTTTGTTCCCAGTGGAAAAAAATGGTTTTGAAATTTTTTTTGCCTGTATCTCAAAAATATTTTTATCAATTTCAGTTGGAATCGGAACTTTATTCTTTTTTAATATGTGTTCAATTTGCGGTGTAGTAAGATATTTTTTACTTTTTACATAAGCTTGAATTTCACTAATTTTATAGATATTAGCAAGTTCTAGCAGTTTGTCTCTATAACTTAAATTTTTTTTCATTTTAATTTGCTTCTACAGATTTCACTTCATCAATATAATGACAAAGTAAATTTTGTACACCTTGTTTTAGCGTCATTAAAGAGCTAGGGCAACCAGAACAACTGCCTTGCAATTCAACTTTTACGATACCATCTTTAAAAGATTTGAATTTTATGTCGCCACCGTCTCTAGCAACTGCAGGCCTAATTTTTGTATCAAGAACATGTTGAATTTTCTTTACTATCTCGCCATCCTCAATGTCACCTTTTTTATCTTTTGTTTTGTTACTTAAAATTGGTTTTTTATTTTTTTCAAAATAGTCATTAATGTGTGATACAACTGTTGGTTTAAGTGCGTCCCAAGAAGTTTTATTATTTTTTTTTACTGTTAAAAAATTTTGGGAGAGAAGTATAAGTTCGACCCCTTCTACTTCAAGAAGTTTTTTAATAAAAATATTTTTAATTTTATCCTTATCTTTTTTTTGAAATTCTTCTGTGCCGACAGAAGATATTACGTTTTCAGACAAAAATTTCAAAGAATCTGGATTGGGTGTTTGCTCTGTTTGTATCATGAATAATTTATATTACAATAATCCTACAATTTCACGTATCTTTTTAAGGTTCTCCTCAGCTTTTTTAGAAGCTTTTTCTTTACCTTTTTTAAGGACTTCCTCTAGATAACTTTTATCATTAGTAAATTCTTTAATTTTTTTTCCAATTGGGCAAATTGTTTCAATTAAAATTTCTGAGAGTTTTTGTTTTAAAAAAGAAAAATCCTTTCCTTCCATATCAATTAAAGTCTCTTTAAGTGGGTTTTTTTTAAGGTCAGAGTATATTCTCAATAAGTTTAAGGCCTCAGGTCTCTCATCTAATAATTTTTCTTTTGCAGGGATAGGTAAAGAGTCTGTCTTGGCTTTCTTAATTTTTTTAACAATATCATCCTCACTATCTTTTAAATCAATTCTAGAATAATCTGACTCTTCAGATTTACTCATTTTTTTCTTTCCATCTCTCAAGCTCATGACACGTGAAATATTTTTTTGTATTAGTGGTTCCGGTATTGGAAAGAAGTTTTTACAATTAAAATCGGTATTAAATTTCTGAGCAATATCTCTACAAAGCTCAAGGTGTTGTTTTTGGTCTGCTCCAACAGGAACATGCGTAGCTTTATACAGTAATATATCTGCTGCCATCAAATTGGGGTATATATAAAGTCCAACGCTTGCTTTTTCTTTATCTGATCCTGCTTTATCTTTAAACTGTGTCATTCTATTTAACCAACCTATTCTTGAAACGCAGTTCATGATCCATGCTAATTCAGCATGCCCACTAACTGAAGACTGATTAAAAATTATATTTTTTTTTGTATCTAATCCCAAGGCTAAAAAAGCTGCTGTGGTCTCAAATATATTTTGTTTTAATTCTTTCGGGTTTTGAAAAACTGTTATCGCATGTAGATCTACTACACAATAAATACATTCCATTTTGTTTTGCAAAGAAACAAAATTTGTTAGCGCACCCAAATAATTTCCCAAATGAAGATTGCCAGTTGGTTGCACACCTGAAAATACTAATTTTTTTTCACTCATTAAAATTTGTTTTATAGTTTTTTATTTTTAACAGCCCTAATAAATAACAAGATATTAGGTAAATTCCAGCTGCTAAACTTATCATAAAAAGAAGGTAAATTGACTTATAATAATTTGAATAAACAATTTTATCCTCAAATAAAATTATTCCGTAATACAGACTTAATGACATAATACTAGTGCAAAATAAAATTTTAATAAAATTAAAATAATTTAAGTTTTTTAATAATAAAAAGTTGTATTTATTTAGTAAAAATAAGTACATCAAGACTGTTACCCAAGTTGAAATTGATGTAGCGATCGGGATAATAATAAAACCAACTTTTCTAAAAAACAAAATACTTATTATGACATTTAAAAAAACGCTAAAGAGAGATAAATAGAACGGAGTTTTAGTATTATCTCGTGCAAAGAAAAAATTTGATAAAATTTTTATTAGTGCAAAAGCTGGAATACCAAAACCAAAAAACTTTAATGCCTCTGCAGTTAAATTGACGTCGTTTTTTGTGAATGATCCATAACCAAACAAAGCATTTATAATTTCATTTGAAGCGATTATCAAACCAAAGCTTGCAGGAATAGCTAGAAGAAGACTTAATTCGATAGACTTATTTTGAACGTTTTCTACCTCTTTATTTTTTCCTAATCTTAAACTTTTAGACAAAACTGGAAGCGAAACTGTTCCAACAGCAATTCCAGCTATTGCTAAATTTATTTGGTATATTCTGTCAGCGTAGTATAAATAAGAAACTGCACCAGCCTCGAACGATGCTATTATCGTTCCTATCAAAATATTTATCTGTGTAACTCCTGATGAGAAAATACTTGGAACAAGCTTCTTTAAAAAAAACTTTACTTTTGAAGTTATTTTTAATTTAAAATGTATTGAAGGTTTGTAATATTTTAAAGTAAAAAAAATTAAAAAAAGTAATTGTACTATTCCAGCAAGTGTTACTCCATAGGATAAATTTTTAACATAATTAACTTCAAACAAATATGAAATTACTAAACTAAATATTAAAATTATATTTAAAATAATAGGGGCAGCTGCAGCTGCAGCAAATTTGTTATTTGAGTTTAAAATACCAGAAAAGAAAGATGATAGACTTACAAATAATAAAAAGGGGAAAGTTATCCTCGTTAGCTCAACTGCTAAATCAAATTTCATTGGATCTGTATAAAAACCTGGGGCAATTAGATAAACTAAAAATGGTGTAAAAATTTCAATTACTAGAACGATCGCTAATAGAATTAGAATAAGAAGATTTAAAACCTCATCTGCAAATTTTTTTCCTTGTTTTAAATTTTTTGTATTTTCAGAAGTGTAACTTGGTATAAACGCCGCATTAAAAGTACCTTCTGCAAAAAGTCTTCTAAAAGTATTAGGTATCCTGAACGCAACAAAAAATACGTCTGCTAAATATGAAGCACCAATAAATGTGGCAATTAATATATCTCTGAGGTATCCTAATAATCTGCTAATTAAAGTATAAAAGCTAAATATAGATGTTGAAGATAATAGGTTCATATTTAAGTCAAAAAATCATAGTGATTTCGTCTCATTTATATTACATACTCTAAAATCAATGACAAAAAAGTCTAAAATTGATCATTATACAGATAAAGAGGCTTTAGATTTTCATATTAAAGGAAAGTCTGGCAAAATTGAGGTTAATTCTTCAAAATCTTTAGTCACTAAAAGAGACCTTTCATTAGCGTATTCACCTGGAGTCGCTGCGCCAGTTAAAGAAATAGCTAAGAATCCTAATGCAGCTTACGATTACACTAGTAAAGGAAATTTAGTAGCGGTGATAAGTAATGGGTCCGCAATTTTAGGTTTGGGAAATTTAGGTGCATTGGCATCTAAACCGGTAATGGAGGGTAAAGCTGTTCTTTTCAAAAGGTTTGCTGATATTGACTCGATTGATATTGAAATAGATAACGCTGACCCACAAGAAATAATTAATACTATTAAAAATATTGGTAATAGTTTTGGGGGAATAAATCTTGAAGATATTAAATCTCCTGACTGTTTTATAGTAGAAGAAAAATTAAAAAAGATTCTAGATATACCTGTTTTTCATGATGATCAGCATGGCACTGCAATAATAACAACTGCAGCACTTATTAATGCTTTAGATATTCAAAAAAAAGATTTAAAGAAAATTAAAGTAGTGGTAAATGGAGCAGGTGCATCAGCCATGGCATGTGTTGATTTATTTAAAACACTTGGTGTAAAAAAAAATAATATTATAATGTGTGACAGTAAAGGCGTGATACACACAAATAGAAAAAATCTTAATTTCTATAAATTAAAACATGCGATTAATACTAAGTTTAGATTTCTTGAAGAAGCCATGAGTGGTGCTGATGTTTTTTTAGGCTTATCAGCAAAAGATACTGTGTCCCCAAAAATGATAAAGTCAATGGCAAAAAAACCTATAATATTTGCATGTGCTAATCCTGACCCTGAAATTAAACCCGAGGAAATACTAAAAGTAAGATCTGATGCAATTATAGCAACTGGAAGATCAGATTACCCAAATCAAGTAAATAACTTAATTGGCTTTCCTTATATTTTTAGAGGGGCATTAGATGTTAGAGCAAAAGAAATAAACGAGGAAATGAAAATGGCAGCTGCAAAAGCAATTGCTATGTTAGCAAGGGAAGATGTTCCAGATGAAGTAGTTTCAGCTTATGGTGGAGACAGACCAAAGTATGGTAAAGAGTATATTATTCCATCTACTTTCGATCCAAGACTTTTAAGCGTTATCCCAGCAGCAGTAGCTAAAGCAGCAATTAAAAGTGGCGTGGCACGAAAAAAAATTTCTGACTTTGAGGTTTACAAAGATGAATTGATCAATCGTTTAGATCCATCAATGTCTTTAATGCAGGGTATCAATGCTAAAGTCAGAAAGAATCCGAAAAGAGTTATTTTTGCAGAGGGTGAGGACGAAAATATGCTTAAAGCTGCAATAGAATTTAACAAAAATAGATTAGGTAAGCCTATATTAATAGGAAGCGAAGAAAGAATAAGAGAGCAGCTAAAAAAAATTGGTTTAGATAAAAATTTTAAAATTGACATAGTCAATTCGAAGAACAAATTAAAAAGGGAAAAATATACTAAATACTTATATAAAAAATTACAAAGAGATGGTTTGTTAGAAAGAGATGTTGATAGATTAATTAGAAATGACAGGGTTGCTTGGGGCTCGTCAATGATTGCTTGTAAAGATGCTGACGCTATGGTGACAGGAAATATAAGGCATTATGCTGCATCAGTTGAGAAATTAAAAAAATTTGTAGACGCGCGGTCGGGTGAAACAATTTTTGGAATGACAATAATGGTTTCTAAAGGAAAAACAGTGCTTGTAGCTGATACTAATGTTCAGGATTTTCCATCGCCTGAAAGATTAGTAAGTACGTCAGTCTCATGTGTAAGAATAGCTCGTTTGTTTGGTTTTGAACCAAAAGTGGCATTTCTTTCACATTCAACTTTTGGAAAACCAGTCTCAAGAAATACTAAGCATGTTAGAGATGCGATTGATTTATTAAAAACTAAAAATGTAGATTTTGATTTTGATGGAGAGATGCAACCAGATGTCGCTTTAAACCCTATTTATAAAGAAATTTATCCTTTTTCAAAAATAGTAGGAAACGCAAACATACTAATTATGCCAGCATTACATAGTGCGGCAATATCAACTAAGCTCATGAAAACTTTTGGAGGTGCAAAACTTATTGGTCCATTGTTAATTGGGCTAGGATTACCTATTGAGGTGGCACCACTAAGATCGTCAACATCAGATATTTTAAATTTAGCTTCTGTAGCTGCATATTCATCTGATGTGATAGATTATAAAAATTAAATTTTACTTCTGCTCAATTCTGAAACTAGATAAATAGTTGGAATTACCTTTTTAACATCGTAAATTTCATTTGCTTCTTGTAAAACTTCGTCTCTCTCATCTTCACTTAAAGATATGCCAAAAATATAGATTTTTTGATTTATAGTTTCTAAAGTATAATTTGAAGATTTAATTTTTTTATTAAAAATCATCGCAGTTCTCAATTGACTAGTGATAAGAACATCCTTTGCAGAACTTTTAAAATTAGATTTTCCTTTGATTTCAATTGCATTTTTTACTGACCTTACTCCTTTTGTTTCCCATGCTAACTTTGTTATTTTTAATTTTTCTTCAGGCTTGTCAACTTTTCCAGTAACAAATATTCTTCCATCAAGTACTTCGACCTGTACTGACAGGAAATATTTTTTTTCAGTTAATGCTAACCTCGCAATAAGATTTTTTTGCATAATTGTATCATCTATCTGCATACCAACTGTTCGAGGATCAAAAGTAATACTTACACCGCGTCCGAAAGGCCCTACTTTTGATGCTTGGCACGAATGTAATAAAATGCACAAAATAGCAATACTAAAGATTTTTTTCATTTTTTATTTTTAAACAAATTTTATAAACCTCTGTTTTTTTTCTTTTTTCCTTATCAGATAAAAGCTTAACAACATCTTTAAGACTATATCTTTTTAAATATTTCTTTGCTTGTTCCTCAATATTAGAATCAATTCTATTAATTTTATTTTTATTATTTTTTTTAGAAATTACAACTGTTAACTCTCCTTTTAATGGCTTATCAAAAAGTTTGATTGACTTTACATTATCACGATAAAACGTTTCATGAATTTTGCTTATTTCTCTTGCTATTAGTATTTTTCTAGAATTGAGGTATTTTTTAAAATTCTTTAAATAAAAGTTTATTTTGATGCCAGGTATGAAAAAAACTATTGCAAAATCTATAGTGTCTAAAGTTGATAATTCTTTTTCGAGTTCTTTTTCTTTTTTTGAGAGAAAGCCATAAAAAATAAATTTATCATCATAGCCAGAAATACTCATTGCTGCGGTAATAGATGATGCTCCAGGTATCGGTGTGATTTCGATATTTTGTTTAATACATTCCTTCACTAAAATCTTACCCGGATCAGATAATAAAGGGGTTCCAGCATCCGAGATTAACGACAAAATTTTGCCTTCATTTAAATATTTTATAATTTTATTCAGTTCTTTTTTTTCGTTGAACTTATGATAGGAAACAAGTTTTTTTTTAATTTTATAATGGTTTAATAACTTTAATGATCTTCTCGTATCTTCACATAAAATAATGTCAGATTTTTTTAATATATCTAATGATCTTAATGTTATATCATTAAGATTGCCTATTGGAGTAGAAACGATGTACAAACCTTTTTTAAGAGAGTTCATAAGATGATTAAACCAATTATTACCGTATTATTCTATTTATTATTTTTTTTAAATAATATTCTAGTATGTGCAGAGAGTAATGCAAAACTTAAAATCGGTTTATTAGCTCCTTTTTCAGGCGTATATAAGAACCTAGGAGACTCAATATTGTTATCCACTCAGTTAGCTTTGAACGAGCTGGATAATAAAAAAATAACAATCATTCCACGAGACTCAGGATCAGATGATAAAGAAAAATTAAACAATGCTATTAAAGAAATAATCGGTGCAGGTGCTAAAGTTATAATTGGTCCAACAGACTCTCAAAACTTCAATGAAGTGAAAAAGTATAAAGATGTTATTTTCATTTCTCTTTCAAACAAAAATACAAAAATTTCTGACAATATTATAAGTATTGGAATTAGTTTAGAATCGCAGCTTCTAGCTCTTGAAAAATTTATAGCTAAACAAAAAAGAAAAAAAACTATTATTATGTATCCTAAAAATGAATATACAAAATTTATAGATCAAAGAGTAAAACAAATAAAACTTAAAAATTTTAAAGTATTCAAATATAACCCTGACCCTAAAGTTTTAACCGGTGAAATAGAAAAATTGACAAATTATACTCAACGAAAAAGAAATTTAAACGCAAGGATAAAAGTATTAGAAGATAAAGTATTAGAAGATGAAGAAGATGAAATATCTAAAAGAGAATTAAAAAGGCTTGAGCAAAAATATACGCTTGGAAAAGTAAATTTTGACTCGGTTATAATAATTGACTTTGGTAATAGTTTAAAAAGTGTACTAGCATCTTTAGTCTTTGCTGACGTAAATGAAGATGATGTTATGTTTACTACTGTCAATCAATGGTTTGACGAGAGTATTTTTTACGAAAATTCTATAAAAAAATTATACTATCCTTCAATAAATTTAAAAAACTTTAAAAATCATAACAAAAAATATTTTGATGCTTTTAATCTTTATCCAAATGAAATAACGATATTAGCATATGATGCGTTAGGGTTAATTTACTATGTTTGGAAAAAAAACAACGGAATTAATTCAATTAGTGACTTTTATTTAAAAGAAAAAATAAAGGGAAAAATTGGAAGTTTTGAATTTACAGACAAAAAAATAACGCAGGAACTTAAAATTTATAAAGCGGAAAATAAAAAATTCAAAGAATTTTGATTTTTTTTTTCAGTTTTTTATATGCTATAAATCTGTGATCCATTAAAATTTTTTTTTTTGGCGACATTTGTCCGAATGTAACTTTGAAATTATTTGGAATAAATATTGAATCGTATCCAAAACCTTTATTACCTAAAATTTTTTTTGAAATTTTTCCGTAAATTACTCCTCTTGAACTCACAACAGCTTTTTTTGGCTCTTTATAAGTTAAACAGCAAACAAACTTCGCACGATAATCTTTAACTTTATTTTTTTTGTTTTTGTCATTAACTAATTTAATTATTTTTTTCATTGCCTTTTGAAAACCTCCGCATCTCTTTGCCCATCTTGCTGAATGAATACCGGGTTTGCCTTTGATACAATTAACGCACAAACCAGAATCATCTGATAATGACGGTATTTTTGAGATTTTACAAAAATAATTTGCTTTTATAATTGAATTGGAAAGAAAATTTTTTCCATTTTCCTTTGGACTTTTAATATTATATTTACTTGGTGATATCTTTTTTATTTTTCTAGGCATTAAATAGCTTAATTCTCTGAATTTTCCTTTGTTATTTGTACCTATTAAAATAGCTGTTTTTTTTTTCATGTTTCTCTAGTATTTAAATTTTTAATTCCTATATAGCAGTTATGGAGAATAAGAACGATAAAAAACCTGAAAAAGAAAAAGATAAAAATGAAAAAAAAGAGCAATCTTTAGAGGAAAAGTATAAGGAGACCGAAGACAAACTCTTGAGAACTCTCGCTGAATTAGAAAACCAGCGTAGAAGATTTGAAAAAGAAATTAAAGAAGCATTCACATTCGGAGGTTTTAACTTTGCAAAAGAAATACTTTCTTTATTAGATAACTTATCAAGAGCGCAAATTTCAATTAAAAATGATCAAGAACTAAAAGAAAATAAGGATTTAGATAAATTTTTAAAAAACATTGATATAATAGAAAAAGATATTTTAAAAGTTTTTGAAAAAAATAATATTAAAAGAATAGATTGTTTAAAAAAAAAATTTGACCCCAATTCCCATCAGGCCATGCTTGAGGTAGATGATGACACAGTAGAGCCTGGAATGGTTGTTCAAGAAGTGCAGCCTGGTTACATGTTTGGGGATAGGCTTTTAAGACCATCATTAGTAGGTATATCGAAGAAAAAATCGCAGAAAAGTGAAGAAAAAAAGAGTAAAAATTAGATATTTATGACTTGTAGAATTAAAAAAAACACCCATATACGAACAAAAGGAAAATATTATGAGCAGAGTAATCGGAATTGATCTTGGAACTACTAATTCATGCGTAGCAATAATGGAAGGTTCACAAGCCAAAGTAATTGAAAATGCAGAGGGAGCAAGAACCACTCCATCTGTGGTAGCTTTTTTAGAGAATGAAGAAAAGCTTGTTGGACAACCAGCAAAAAGACAAGCTGTTACAAATCCAGAAAATACTATTTTTGCTGCAAAAAGATTAATAGGAAGAGTTTTCGAGGATACTTCTGTCAAAAAAGATGTTGAAAAAGTTCCTTTTAAAATTATTAAATCTGAAAAGGGTGAAGCTTGGGTTGAAGGTAAAGGAAAAAAATATTCACCATCACAAATCTCAGCTTTTGTTTTACAGAAAATGAAAGAGACAGCTGAAAAATATTTAGGTCAAGCAGTTACAAAAGCTGTTATCACTGTTCCCGCTTACTTTAATGATGCACAAAGACAGGCAACTAAAGATGCTGGTAAGATCGCAGGTTTAGAAGTTTTAAGAATTATTAATGAACCAACAGCTGCGTCTTTAGCTTATGGGTTAGATAAAAAAGGTGGAAAAAAGATAGCTGTTTATGATTTAGGAGGAGGAACATTTGACGTATCAATTTTGGAAATTGGTGATGGTGTTTTTGAAGTTAAGTCTACGAATGGAGATACTTTTTTAGGCGGAGAGGACTTTGATGACGAGATAGTAAATTACTTAATTTCAGAGTTTAAGAAGGACAACGGTATTAATCTAAAAAGTGACAAACTTGCTTTACAAAGACTTAAGGAAGCAGCAGAAAAAGCAAAAATAGAATTATCATCTGCAACTCAAACTGAAATTAACTTGCCGTTTCTTACAGCTGACAAAACTGGCCCTAAACACTTAAATCTTAAATTTACTAGAGCTAAATTAGAAGCATTAGTAGAAAATTTAATAGAGAGAACACTAGAGCCATGTAAAACAGCATTGAAGGACTCAGGTTTTTCTGCGGCAGAAATCAATGAAGTGGTTTTAGTTGGTGGAATGACTAGAATGCCAAAAATAATTGAAACAGTTAAAAATTTTTTTGGGAAAGAACCAAACAAAAGTGTTAACCCCGACGAGGTTGTTGCAATGGGTGCTGCTATTCAAGCCGGTGTGTTACAAGG
>MDSZ01058983.1_pt1 | contig 11098 bp, 4 predicted proteins | sample 811201 | NCBI WGS metagenome assembly MDSZ01 (sample SAMN05326647, study PRJNA326480) | marine metagenome | isolation source: seawater | place: Indian Ocean: North | collected 2010 | reverse complement strand
GCTTAGTTTCCACTCGATGCTCCCTTTTTCCAAGTCGTACGCTTCGAGCAAAAGATCATGGGATTTCTTGACGAAGACCATGATTGCCTTGCCTTTGTGAAAATATACCTCCTCGGGCGACGGATAGACGAACTTCTCCCAAAGGATCTTTCCCCCGGCGGCCTGCCTGCAACTGAGGACCTCGTTGTGAAACAAAATCAACTTGCTCTTGTTGAGATCAAGATCTTCGGAATGGAAGGCCTTCGCATTGTTTGCCGGCAGTTCCCAAAGGAGCTCGCCTGCACCCTTGGAATCGAGTTCGTCCTTCCCTTCCGAGAGGCTGGGCTGATCACCAACCATATAGGCATTTCCTCCTATAAGAGCGAAGTGATAAAGCGTGGATTGCCCAAAGGACAGATCCAAGGTTTCAAGTTCGATCCCGGTTTCGGCTTCATAGCGGTATAGCTTGTCTTGGGTAGCCAAGTAGATGGAGGAGCCCAACAGGTAAGCCTGCCTGAGAAAATCTTTAGGATAAGGAGCTTCCCAAATGACTTTTCCGTCACGGGCATCAAAGGCGATCAATCCGGTAAGTCCGCGCACGAGAATCCTTCCTGCCCTGATTCCGAGGATTTCCTTGGGGAGGGCGAGAAAGGAATCCCAGACAAGCTCGCCCGTCCGGGAATTGATGGCAGACAAGGTATTCGAATCACGGGGCAGACAAAAAAGAACGTCTCCATGCAACACAGGAGCCGTGCCCATGCTGTCCGCAACCATTTGCCCGAGCGACAAAGGACGATAGGTTCGCATCCATTCCATCCGGCCGATCCGGGCATCGAACCGGGCAACGAAACCCGTTCCCGGGGAGCAGTAAATCTTTCCCCGGTCAACCGTGATGCAGTCTCCGTAAACTCCCTCGTAGGAAGAACTGCCCCGGGACACGGGCAGAAGAACCTCTTGATCGGAAGTCCATGCGATCTCTCCACTAGCGGCATCGATGCAATTGAGTCTGAAAGTATAGACCGAACTTCCCGAACGGTTGCTCCATGCCGAAGCCACAAAAAGCTGACCGCCCGAAAGAACTGGGTTGCCCAAGGGGATTCTCCTGCCTGAATTTTGCGGTCCCGAAGCGTTCAGGCTCCATAAGATTTCCCTGGATTCAAGATCCATGGCAATCAATTGGTCCGGATCCGCGCCATATCCCCACCGTGTATAGACCACGCCATCCGAAACGGCCGGACTGAACTTGCCGGGTCGGCCCAAAGAACGGCTGTCCTGAACCGGACTGGTTTGCGACCACAAGGCCCGCTTCGTCTTACCCGGTCCGTAACGGGCCAGCAGATTACGGGAACTGGCAAGCAAACCGGAACCCGTATCCTGAAGAGCGAGAAACTCGATTCCCGAGCAATACCGGTAACTGGACGAATTCCAGAGCCTGCATACGGGTAGCCTGAGGGAGTGAACACGCACATCGTAAAGGGCCTTGGGCACTTTCCTTTGACCTTGTACGGTTTCCCCCTTTCTCAAAACCTTGCCAATCTCCTCGGCTGAAAGTTGTTCGTTCATCCAGGGAAACGCTTCCCCCGCATGCTCATCCAATTCTCCCGTCAACTCTTCACCAAGCCCCATCTGTGAAAGCGCAAGCCAAGAGCCTACCCTCGCGCTTTTGGCAAGAGATTGGTCCACGGTATGTTCGATCACTTCCTTGAAAGCGCTATAGGCAGCCTGACCGTGACCCGCCTGAAGTTCCTTGCGGGCATAGGCAAGCAAGCTCTTCTGGGCGGATTGCGACCATGGGTATCTCCTGAAAAGGGATAGCTTCCCATCTTGGTTTGAAGTCGCGACATCCAGGGAACGCGGATCGGATCGCACCCTTTTTTCCTGCAGTTTCCTCAAAGGTTTCAAGGATTCCCGGTCGAGAGACTTGAGCCGGTCGTCGATTACGTTCCACCGGACGGCGGAGCCAGCGCCATCCTTGCGCAGGAGATAGACCTTGTCCTCTTCATCGGAAAAAGTCCCCTGAATCCATAGGTCGATCTGATCCTCCATTCCCTGAACGAAACCGTCGGCGAAGGATTGCCAGGCAGGGTCATCCGTTTCCAGAGTCAATTGATTGATCCAGGCTTGGCCGGGAAGGATCTTCTCCCGGGGAGGCGGCAGGAAGAATGCCCTAAGGTCCTTGGCTCTTTCGGATGCCTTGGCGAGCGATTGGTCAACACCCGGGTTATCCAGTTTGGCAAAGAGGTGACGGCACAAAACTTCCGTACGCGGAGACTTGATCCTCGCGTGAAATTTCGCCCGGGCGAGGAGCCAGTCAACCTGTTTGTTCTTCGCTTCGACCAAGGCGTCGACCAACTTGCTGGCCTCGTTATAGCGCTTGGCTTCCTTGTGAATGAAGTAAAGGAGAATGGACGCATCGATTACGGCAGCGGAATCGTTTTCCAGGTATCCCGCGCCACGGAGGGCAAGAATCCGCTCGGCTGACGTGGTGGGGACGTCCTGCAAGGGGGTAAGGGGATAATCGCGTCTTTTTCTCCAGAGAGACTCGAGGGCTCTTGGTGGAGGAAAAGGATAGACCCCACCTGCCCGCGCATTCTTGCCAAATTCCAGAAAAGCCTCCTGCAGGTACTCCGAAAGCCTTTCCCACATCTTCGAGTGATCGGTTCCGGATACCCTGAAGAGGGATTTTGGGAAACCACCGCTTGGCCAATCCCGGGAAACCAACTGAGCGTATTCCGATAGGCAGAGCCGGTGAAGCGCCCGGGCAGCCAAGTCAAAATCTCCAGGATTGGATGAGATTACCTCTTCGATTTTTTTCGTCCCGGCTTCGAAATCTCCTTTCAGGTAAGCTTCCTCCGCGACTTTGAACACTTCGTCCCCGGGAGAAGCTGACATAGCGCAAGAAAACAGGGACAAGCCGAGGAAGAGGATCCGGTATCTGAAAGAAACGGTCATCATCCCTCTTTGGGCGGTTCGAAGGAAGGAAGAGAAATGCCTTCGGCAATCCGGTCTTCCTTCAGGTCCATGACTCTCAAGCTGATCCGCCAGTCACCCCCGAAGGTTGATGACTTCACCACCACCTCATTGGTTCCTTGGGACAAACGGACTTTTACTGTTTTCGCCCGATGGGGAATGGCCAGGCGCCTTTGCTCGATCGAACCTCCGAGTTCGTTTCTCTGAACGACGTACTTTGCGACCTCTTTGCCGTTGAGCCAAATACCCTGAGCCGTTTCCTCCCTCAGCACGATCGAAAGCCGGACCTCGCATTCACGGTCGCAAAGAATCTCGGTCTTGGCATAACCCACCGCATACTTCACGGGGACCGGCATCCTGGCAGCCAGGTGAATTTCCCCCGCGACGTTTTCCGATTCCGTCACGATCCAACTCAGATCCAGTTCGCGTTCATCGTTGCCCCCACCGAATTCCCATCGGTACTTCGCCTTGTAGCTTCCGGCTTCCCAATCGGTCTGGGGCCCGTAGGGTTGTTCGAACCCTTGGTTGGAACGATCATTTGCAAAAGGACCGACCACTTCCCAGGATCCGGCAAATCCCTGCGCGGTTGAAAGGTCGCCTAGCCGGCCCGCCGGGCAAAATTTGGCTAGAGAATCCGCAGAAGCCATCCTGCTGGCTTTGTGTTTACCGCCAAGAAGCGGGGTAAGGACTTCGAGAGCTGATTCGAAGTCTTTCTCCGATGCCCGCTCCCCCAAAAGGGTCAAGGCGGCCTCCAACACCCTTGCATCGGCACTCAGAAAGGAAGGCTTCAAATAGGAAACAAGCCCTTCCTTCGGCACGGTCCCTTCGGGCGTTTTTCTCAAACCGTTGAGGGCAACCAGAACGATCTCGTTTTCGGGGTCATTTACGAATGAGCGGAAGGTCTCGAATAACGCAGGGTCCGGAACGAGTGCCCGGCAAGATACGGCCAAAGCTCGAGTCGGGACGTCTTCGCTGACGAGATGCTTGGTGAAATAGGATTCGTAGCGGGCCGGATCGATCTTACTTAACGCGACCATGCCGGATCGGACCGCTGCGAGTGGCAAAGTCCGCTTGGTCCAGGACTTTATTAATTCGTCCCCCAGCTCAACGGTCGGACAAACCCCGGCGATTAACGACGCGACGCTGGCCAGACGGGCTGGATCCTCTTCCAATGCCATGGATTTCAAAACCACGGAAGTTTTCGAGCGTGGACGGATGCGCAAAAGCCTGGCCCCCTGTTCGAACTCGGGTGAACCGGAGGGAAACCATACCGTCAATTCGGACAAGAGGGGGATGGCCTGATCGTCGGCCGCGCCAAGGGCCTTGATCACTTCACGGCGCCTCTCCCTGGTGGCGTTCGCGTCCTCGAAAAGCTCACGCAGGCGCTCCAACGCCTGAGCGGTTCCGATATGAGAGAGGGCACGGAGAAGACCGCCCGATACGGATTCGCTCTCCATCCGGGTAAGACTTTCGACCGTAGGCCAAGCCTGATCAGGATACTCCTTGGCATAAAGCGCGGCAGCCGTCGCCCGGACCTCCATGACCGGGTCCTTCATCAAGCCCAGGGCCAGTTCGGCGGACCCCCCTGCCCCAACGGATTCCAGAGTCCGGAGAGCCGAGATGCGAAGGATCGGATCCTTGTCCAGGGTGGCTTTTCGGGCCAAGGGAATGATTTCCTTGCCCGAGATCATGCCAAGGGCAAGCATGGCTCGTCCGCGGATCCACGGGCTCTTTCCACTGCGCAAAAGCTCGCGCATGTGAGGCAAGGCCGCCCGGACCTTTCTTTGGCCCAATTCATCAAGAGCAACGGATTGAAGAATCCAGTCCGAACCGGACAAGTCGTTTAGCCAGCGATGAACCTGCAATTCGGAGGCAAAAGGCTTTCCCGCGCTTTGGGAAAGCAGGACGCACGGAAGGAGAAAGGGGAGGAGAAAAATGCCGAGCCTTGAAAACGTCATGGGGGCGGAATCCCTAAAGCGGCCTCTTCATCCGATCGAAGCGTAAACCCCCCAAGATCGGCTAGCGCTGATAGATCGGCAGGAAGCGGTAAGGCACGCCGAGTATGAGAATGGCCATGGAAGTGGAGTAGGTATCGCCCTCCTTGATCGACCAACGGCCATCCGACTTGTTTTGCTTCTGCAGGAGAGCATCCCGGATCCGCGGGTAGTAGGAATTGAAATGACTCTCTCCCATTTGATACATGCACTGGATCGCGTAGTAGTTACCGTAAAGGAAATGAGAGCCACCGCTGAACTTCTGATCGGGATAACTATTGAGAAATTTCATGCCCCGCGAGACGGCAGGATGATCCCTTCGCCCGCACATGATCAGAGACATCACGCCCGCACCCGTCCGGGCGAACCCGGGGCCGCTCGGACCGCTGTATCCAAAACCTCCGCTCGTCTTGTCCTGACAGCTCTCGACGTACTTGACCGCCTTGTCGAGGATCTTGTCCGGCACGGATATCCCGGCTTCCTTGGCCGAGTTCAGAGCAACGGTGTGCATAACGGTCATGGAAAGGTCGGCATCCCTGGGTTCGGGGTTGTAACGCCATCCGCCTTGGCTGTTCTGAGCCCGGATGGTTACGTCCACGGCTCTCCTGAGCGTGTTTCGAAGGTCACGGTTGGTGCTTTGCCCCCAAGCTTCGGAAAGGGCCAGTATGGCCAGGCCATGCTCATACATTCCGCCGTGATGACTGGGCGTACCGAGGTAGCCTCCGCGCCCTTTCTTCCCGACGTTCACGATATAGGCCAGTCCTCGTTCCATATGGTCTCCATAGCTACCCCGTCCGGGAACGTGTCCCTGAAGCATAAAGGACATAAGAGCAAGAGACGTATCGGCTACGGGATGTTTATCGCCCCAGCTACCGTCCTGCTTTTGGGTTTTGGAAAGAAAAACCAGTCCCTTGCTGATCGCCTCCTGAACCTCGGGGGTAAGCTTGACCCGGGCTACCCGTTGTACAGGCGAAGTTTCCTGAGCGATAGCCCAACCGGGCATGGAAAGAAAACTGAACCAGCAGAACAGAAGGATTGCGGTACTTGCCTTTTTGCCAAAAGTCTTCATTTCGCGAGAATCTCAAAATATTGCCTGGCCTGGTTTCTGAATTCAACGGGCAATTGCTGAACGTATTTCTGAATGACCAAGTTGCGCCGCCTTCGCTCGACCGAACTTTTGGACATCCGCGTCCTGGACACCGCATCGCCCATGGGAGTGGTGGATGAATATCCCGTGGAATCAATCTGCGGATCATCCGGTAAAACTCCGGGAGGGGCCGGCGCAAACGAACCGGGAACGGGCATCCCTTGACCGGGAACCGAACTGGGGGGGCCAATACCGGGAGCGGGTGGACCCGCACCGGGAGCAGGGGGACCAGGAGAACCGGCTCCGGGGGTCGGACTGGATCCGGGCGCGGGCAATCCGGCTCCTTCGCTCGGAAAACCGTCGCTGGGGAATCCGTCACTCGGAAACCCGTCACTTGGAAATCCATCGCTAGGGAAAGAGTCGGAAAAGAAATCAGCAGGCAGAGCGTCGGAAAAACTATCCCCGAAAGATTCGCTCGCTTCGGCGAAGGAATCCCCCGCCCCATCGGCGGCCTCGCTTCCCGCTTCGGCGGCCGCATCCGCGATCTCCGACTCCAAGTCGCCGATGGCATCCTGCAATTGTTCGATGGCTTCATCCTGAGCGGCCAACGCGGAATCCTGATCACCTTCTGCGATTTCATCAGAGGCCTCTTCCATCGCATCGGAAGCTTCCTCCAAAGCATCGGTTGGTGACTCCTGAGCGGCTTCGTCCAATTCATCCTTCAGTTCGAGCTGGTCGGCTTGCAGTTCGGATGCATCCTTCAATGCGTCACCCGCCTCCTCCACTTCCTCCTTCAAATCGATTTGTTCATCAAGGATGCGTTTCAACTCCTCCAGCAAGTCTTCCTTACGGGCAAGCTCGTCATCATCGGTGGAAAGAGCGCGTTCGATTTCCTTGAGAATCTCTATGGCTTCGGCTTGGCGCTGGACGGCTTCCGTTGCCCCCGGCACGTCACCCTGATCAATAAAGGCAAGAGCCCGACGCAACGAACCGGCGGGGTTTTTTTCCTCGATGATTTCCATCCCTTTCTTGAAACGGCGCGAAAGTATTGCGTCGCTTACCTTCTCCAGAGCCTCCTTAAGCGCGTCATTAAATTGGTCCAGGCTACGAACGACTTCTCCCTGAGCGCGGGCCACCCTGGGCTTGTCCGCGGCAGCTATCTCCGGACTAAGAATAAGAACTTTTCCCCATTCCCTCGTCTCCCTCCAAATAAAGGTCTCGCGTTTGATCAACTCCCGGATTTCACGAAGAAGGTCTTCGGCCAGGATAGCGGTCTCACTTGCATTGAGTATCCGGCTCAAGTCGAGAATGATTTGCGAGACCTGAGTCCCCGCCGTATCGAGATGTGGATAAGCATTTTCGATCTTTGCCCGGGCGGTTGCCAAAGTCGCCTCGGCGGTGGGGAGATCACCCTTCACCTCAAGCAGTGAAACGTTCATTTTGTTGATATCCCCCGACTTGCCCTTTTCCTCCAGGTCGTTTGACTTGAGATCACGCAACAGACTCTCGATCTTACCCGAGGCCGAGCCAAGTTGACGGCCTACGTCCTTCTGCCTGCGCTCCAGTTTCCTGATGCGCTCGGAAGTCTGCAGAACCTTGCTTCTTTCCTTTTCCTTTTGCTGGGCGACTGCCGGGCATATCAGCCCAAAGGCGGCCAACAGATACAGGGACGTTTTCATTTTCATTCTCACTTACTCCTTTTTTTCCTCCACCTTCAAATTCTCGATCTCGACCCGCGCCCGTTTTTCGGAGTCCCGGGCCTTGGCGATCAAGGCCAACTGGAGTTCAAGCTCACTCTTGAACCATTCGAGGTATTTTTCCTCGCTCAAAATGGATAGTTTACGGTCCGAGGAAAGGTTTCTATGAGTGCCGAGAGGAGGCATTTCGTCACTGACTTCGATCTGAAAAACGAAATCGTCACCAGGTTCAGGGGCTTCCCCAAGCAGTTCGGCCAAAGATACGCGTAGCCGGATCCTGTCCTGTATCCCGCTGATTCTGGCAACGTTAAGTTTTTCAAGGGATACTCTTTTTTCCTCACGCGAACCGAGGGAGTAGATCAAATAGGCCTCCCCCAAACCGTAGTCATCACTTACCAAGGCATCAATCTCGAGCGTTTTCTTCGGGGTTGCGTACCCGCTTGAGGTAGTGCCTGACTGAAAAACGATTTCAGGCACCCGGTCGGGAACGACTTCCACCTCATGCTCGCCTTCTTTCGGGTACTCGAACCCGTTCTCTCTTTCCCTGACGTAGGGAAAGGAATAACGGAAGGTCTCAGTGGCATTGACCTCAAAAGTAGCGGTCGAGCCATCCTCGCTCACCTCGGCAGAGATGGTTTCGTCTCCCAAAGTGACGTTCAGGTCGGAAATGGGAGGAGAACATTGCAAGGCCCATCTCACCCGCGTACCTACAGGTACCGAGAAGTCCAGGTTTTCCACGGTCGCTTCCGGTTTCTCCAAGTATTCGGGAAAGATCAGAGTGGCTCTGGTCTGAGTAAAGTTCGGAGGTGGGGTAATGGACAAGGCGAACTCGCTTGTCCGGTCATCCCCGATCACCAAGCGGAAACGGGTTGACTGGGTAAGGTCCGATATCTTGCACAAGTATTCCTTGGAATCCTGAAACCGGAACTGTTCGGCTTGTTCTTCCATGCCATCCGAAGACCAGTAAAGGGTTGCGGCGGAAGGCTGTTCCTTGCTCATGTCCACTTTCGCGGAGATCACAACTTCACCTCCGGCCTTGACGGGGAATGGCTTGTTGTCAGCAGACAGGTTGAGAACCCTTGATTTCTTGCCAGAATCAACCTCTACCTGAAGGATCGTTGTGTTGGTCGGATAATCGGCATTTTCCCCAATCAAACGCATGAACAGGGCGCGCATATGGTCTTTCCATTGCAAGCCGGCGAAAGAAAAGCACAAGAGAGTCGCAAGGCAGACCAAGCCAAGGTTTTTCAGTTGTTTGAAATCAACGACTTCCTTGAAGTCCAGTGGCTTGGTTAAGGAAATCGCTTGATCGCGCATCGCCTTGAGCAAAGCCGGGGATGCTTGAATCTTTTCAGGATCCATGTCCTTGAACTGGGAATAGGAAACCAAAACGGAACGGAGCTGAGGGTGCTTGTTCTCTACCTCCAAGGCAACCCGCACCGGATCAAATGGCTTCCTGTGACACAGCCATTCCTTCCAGAGCACCCGGCCTAGAATAACGACGTTCAGGATCAAAAGCAGCACCCCGGGGGTTTCCCAACGCTCGCGGAAGAAGATTTGCCAGTCAATCAGAAGGTCGACCACCAGCAAGGCAACCAGCCAGATAAGAAAACGGGCGGCCCCGCGAAAGTCATAAAACTTTCGTTCCTCACGCCAAGCCTCGAAGAGCTTTTCCTCGATTCCTTGTTCCGGCACGTCGTTTTGCTGGTTCATTGCGTTCACTCGATTACTAAACGAGGTTTTCCCTCCTTCTCAAATACCATTCCAATCCCGTCAAAAAGACGAGTATCAAAAAGATCACCGGAAGATCCCAAAGCGGCTTTTCCCTTTCCACGGGCAAGGCCTTGGGCAGTTTCCCGGGCAAGAGCCCGGCCAAGTCGCGCACCGAAGGTCCGTCGGAATCATCAACCGAAAAATCACCTAGGCGGTTTCCTCCGGTCAGGGATGCAAGCTGATCAGCCAGATCATCACGCATGGAAGTTTCCCTCTGCTCGAGGGAAAGACGGTCGACCTCGAATTCGACAAAGTTGGCTTTCAGAGCATCACCATCCTCCGCCTTCAAGACGTAGCTCCCGGCTTCGGTAGCCAGGATAGACTTGCCGTAGAGGCCCGGCGTCCCGGGAACCGGGTCAAGGATGACCTCGACCGGGTAATCGCCCGATCCGTTCTTGTCCAACAATACGGAATAAGAATCGGAGTCAACGGGATCGAAATTTTCAGTCAGGACGTTGGCAAACAACTCGATGCGTTCACCGGTAGAATATTGCTTGCGGCTGGTTTCCAGAGTGACCTGCTTGTTTTGGCCGAGCTTGCGCGAAAGAGCAAGGAATTGAATCGCCTGGCCCCAGAACCGGGCATGAAACTGATCGCCCACTTCACGGCGCAGGCGCCAGAGGTCATCGGTTCCGACGTACATCGACTTGCCTTTGCCATATCTTTGCCAAGCCACCAGCGGGTATGGCTGGGCAGTTGGATCATTCCCCGAGCGGGAAAGCAAAACGGTTGCCCCCGGCTTGGGAGTCAACCCATTGATGTAGCCCATGGGGCTGACCATTCTCCATATCCGGTCATTGGTTTCCTTTTCCGGATGAAGGGATACCACCGAGCTTTCAAGCCCATCGGGGGTAACCACCGGATAGGAACTGCCATGATACCACTGCCTGCTCGTCGAATCCATCTTGACCGGCAAAACGTCAGCGATCGGTGTGTTGAAGTAACTTGATGGAGACGCGACCTGACCGCCCAGCATGAGAAGAGACCCACCTCCGCCAACGAGGGAAGACGAGTTTTCATCTTCACCCAGTTCCCTGCCTTTGACCAATTCCTCCATCCAGCGAACCTGGTCGTTTGTGAAGAATGAAGCGCTCACGTCTCCAAGAATGACCAAGTCATACCTGTTCATCTCCTCGACCTCGGAAGGAAAAACTCCGAGATGGCGGGGTGAGGTGGCGGCAAGATATTTGTCCCCTTGGGTCATGAGAAAGCGAACGTTCAAACGCGGGTCACGCAAAAGAACCCACCTAAGGTAACGGTATTCCCAACGGGGCATTCCCTCGACGTAAAGGACGTTGATCTTCTCATCAATCACCTGCATGGAGTGCTTGGCGTCGTTATTCTCGAGAGCGACCTCGCCCGGCCTGTCCTCCACGGAGGCCTTGAGGTTTGCTTTCTCCAAACCCTTGGGGGGAATGAAGAGAAACTCCACGAACTGGGATTGCCCGTTAAGGATGAGGTCACGGCTCTCAATTACCTCGTCGTTCATTTGCAGGACGACCTCGACGGAACTGTCTTCAAAGCCACTCGAATCCACCTGTACCCTGAGAGGAACCTTGTCCTCGGCAAAGGCGACTTCCGGCGCAATCAGGCGCTTG
>MDSZ01007294.1_pt1 | contig 11098 bp, 10 predicted proteins | sample 811201 | NCBI WGS metagenome assembly MDSZ01 (sample SAMN05326647, study PRJNA326480) | marine metagenome | isolation source: seawater | place: Indian Ocean: North | collected 2010 | reverse complement strand
GGCTGGATGTGGAAGCGCAGTAATGCGTGCAGCTGACCAGTACTAATAGCTCAATTGGCTTGATTTATGCACTGAAAAAAATTTTTAAAAATTTGATATTAATTGAAATTAAATTTTCTTTATAAATTCCCTATAGGCTAGTTATATCGTATAAAAGTCCTTAATGAAATTCTTAACTTATATGGATAATTAATGTGTGGAATATTTGGTTGCCTAACGCTTAGTGGTAAGAAGCCAGATGAAAAATTAATAAGAAAAGCCGTAAATAGTTTACAACACAGAGGTCCTGACGATTATGGAATTGCAAAATTCGATAACTTAATAATTGGTCATAGAAGATTATCTATTATAGATCTCACTACTAGTGCTGCTAAACAACCTGTTGTTAGCTCAAATTCTGTAATGGCATATAACGGCATGATTTATAACTTTAAAGAAATTAAGAAGACACTATCAACCAACACAATTTTTATAGGAAACTCAGACACTGAAGTATTAGCAAAATGTCTGGATCAATTCGGGCTAAAAAATACATTAAAAAAAATTGATGGCATGTTTGCTTTTGCCTGGTTTTGTAAAAAAAAACGTGAGCTTTACTTAGTGCGTGACCCAATGGGAGAAAAACCTCTGTATTGGGCTAAAATGAATAATAAAATTTATTTTTCATCAGAAATGAAATCTTTTTTTGAAACAGGAGAATTTACAAAAAAGCCTAATATTAATTTAATAGATGAGTATCTTTATACAGCTAAGATAAGCGGTTCTAAAACTATGTATTTTGAAATAAAAGAAGTTGAACCTGGCCAAATTATAACTATTTCATCTCGCACTGGCTCAATTAATTCTAGTTATTATTTTTCTTTAGAAAATACTTTTAATAATCAAAATTTCATTTCAAATAAAATAGAAACACTAAACGAATACATGGAAGAAAGCATGACAACTAGAACTATATCAGATGTGCCATTCGGTGCAATGCTATCTGGGGGATTAGACTCATCACTTATTTTAAGCTATATGATGAAAAATGATAATGTAAATAAAGTTAATTGTTATCATTCTAACGTTAAAAATAAAAAAATTAGTGAGTTCAAAGATGCTTTTGCAGTCAAAAGTTTTTTGACAAAAAAATTTAAAAAAAAAAAAATTAAGCTTAAATCTAAAATAAATAATTTTTCTCAGTATATTGATTTATTGCTCAAGGTAACAAGATCATTTGATGAGCCTGTCCATTTTTTTAACTCACCAGATTTATTAAACATGGTTAACCATGCATCAAAAGATGGTATAAAAGTTTTGCTTTCTGGAGAAGGATCTGATGAACTATTTTTTGGTTATGACCAGTTTATTAAAACGTATGAATCCTTGATTAAAAACAAATCTAAAAAATTTTTTATTGATCAAATGTACTTTGGTGGGGGCAAACATAGTATTGATTGTGTAAAAAAAATATGTTCATCAAAAAAACAAGATCATAAAATGTCAGAATCATGGATTTGGTTAGAAAAAAATGCAAATAAACATTCTTTAGAAGATTTAATTTTAATGTTTAGTCAAAAATTTAGAATGCAGATGTTATTACAAAGACAAGATAGAGTTGGTATGTTGTGTGGTTTAGAGATTAGAGTACCTTTTTTAAGTAAAAATTTAGTTAGTTTTGCGAATTCATTAAAATTAAAAGATAAATATAAAAAAAGCTCTAGTACTACGAAACTGATTTTAAAGTGTATGGCCAAAAAGAAAAAGTTGGTACCTAATAAGATTATAAATAATAAAAAAATAGGCTTCAACTCAGATATGAAGGACTGGCTTAGAGAAAATAATATGAGAATATTAGTAAAAAAATTAGTTAATGATAATAAAGGTTTTTTTAAAAGTTATTTGGATGGTAAAAACACCGAGGAAATAATTAATTTACATTTTGATGAAAAAAGACGATTAGATGTTTTGATATGGAGAATCTTTGCTTTAGAAGTTTGGCACAGGGTATGCGGCGAAGGTGAAAATAATTTCTTTAAGAATTAATTTTATTAGAAATAATTCTAATCTCCTTATTCTAAATTTTTATAATAGTCAGATCTGCTTAGCATAAAATATTCTCCATCTTTATTGAACTCAAGTTTTAATAAATCTTTACTTTCCTGACTCATTTTTTTAAACCCAGATTTAAGTTTAGAATTTGAAGAAGCCATGTCCCCTTCGTTATTACCTGCTATGATAATATCATATTTACTGAAATCAAAAATTAGTGACTTTGCTAATTCAACTAGCAATTTACCATAACCTTTTCCTCTATGTTTATCAGATCCAATTAATCTTCCAAAACATGCTATATTTGAAGTCCATTCGTGAATTCTTAAATTACCAAAATACTCGTTTTCATTAGTGTAACATGCTAGAAAAAAAATACTTTTTTTTTCTTTTAAATAATTCTCCAGGTCATGTTCGGTATATTTTTTCCCTTTTTTGTTAATTTGTTTAGCAGTAATGGGATTGTTCATCCATGATAACCAACCTTTATTTATATGTTCTTTTGAAACTGGTGTACAATAAATGTTTCGAAAAATAATTTTAGCTTGGTTCATAATTAATTTCCAAAAGCTTATAATCAATTAATTTTTGGACAACTGGATATAAATCCCAAATAGGAGAATTACATAACTCTGCAATTTCAATTAAAGAATGCTCACCATCAGACCATGTGATTAGATCTAATATTTGCCTTACATTAAAATTAGTATGTTCTGTTAACAGGGTAGGATAAAGATTACGTTTTCCTAGTTGAGGTTCGCAAAGAATTGTTGCTTTAGGATAAGAGTTATTTTCAAGAGCCTCAATTGCTTTCCATAAAGCATTAAAACCACCTTCTAATCCTTTTTCAGACACGACATTTATTAAATCATCAAGAGATGTATGATATTCATCATACTTTCCATATTTTGTTCGCATAATTGAGGCAATTGGTAGATCAACATTCGGAGCACAATATTGTCTTTCATCACTTCCTCTATCTAACCATGTATAACTCTTAAAAGTCGGACAAATGTGTTTTAATATATGTTTAGCAATTTGATCACTTAATGTGTTACCTTGTCGACTAGGTAAATATGAGTAGTCGCGATCATCACCTACGCAAGTTACGTTAAAACCAGCAACTACATTCTCTTTAAGGACATCAATATTTTTACTAAGGTAACTAATTGATCCAATTGTTTCTGGTACAAAAATCAATCTATAACTATATTTTAGTTTCTTCAGTTCTTTTAGTTTTTTTGCCAAGAATGTTGTTACACAAGGACCAGATAATTCATTGTTAGCCATTGATGGATGACATATATATGTTGAAATAAATATTTCTTTTGAAGATTGACCTTTTATTAAAATTTCTCCATAAGTAAGAGATCCCTCAAATAATTCAGTATCAATAAATACTTGATAGTTACCTTCTTGAAGACATTGTCTCTCTTCATGCGTTATACAAAACCCCCATCTCTTTTCATAATAAGAAGTAATGTAAGGTATAGCGTTGGGTTTATCAGGAAGTGAATAAAGATTATTTTGTAATTCTGAAAGAGAAAGTTTCAAATTTATTGGTGAACTATAACCTACAAGATGAAGATTGTTTTTTTTGAATTGACAAATTTTTTTTCCACTTGGTGTTACTATGTATGCGTCTCTGACTTTCCATTCTTTTGGCACTGTCCAATCAAAAACTTCTGTACCACTTGCTATTTCGAATATTTTTAGTTCTGGAATTTCTTCTTTAATTATTGACAGTGTTTCTCTTACTCCATCACCAGTAATACTTCTGTTAATTGGCCAAAGTTTTTTAGCTAGATTATAAATTTGTTTTGGTAGAGTATTTTGCATAAGCATTTCTACTACTTTGCTATTTAGTTGTATAGTTAAGAATTAATTTCTATATATTTATTGTTTTTTAGGATTTATATAAAATTTTGTCCATCCACTCTTAAGTAATTTTTTTTTATAAGAAAAAAATAAATTTAAATTATATGCTGAGATATTTTTCTTTAAGGCATATGTGATAACTTGTTTACAATTTTGGGTCTTTAAAAATTTTAATAATAGTTTCCAACTTAATCTTCCTAATCCTAAATTTCTATATTTCTTATTTATTACAATTGAAAAAGTATTTTCTAACTTATCAAAATTAATAATTCCAATATTTCTACCTTTATATTTTATAATTAAAAATATTCTTTTTTTGTAGTTTTTTTTTAACCATTTATATGATTCTTTAGGAATTACTTTTTCGACTTTATTTATTTTGCAATAATCATCATCATTTCTATAAAACAGTATGATTTTAAAATAATAATTAAAATTATTTGATTTAAAGTTTATTTTTTTAAGATGTAACATTAGTGTAATTAATTTATAAAAATTATTAAAACAATTTTTAAGATTATTTTCTACAGTTTATTTGAATTTATCACATATTATAAGATATGTTAAAATACAGTTTTTCCTCAGCACCATAGCTGTGTTTATCATCTGATCTTTTTGGGCTATTTGCACCATTAAAATCAAAAATTAAATCACCTAAAGTTATGGATTTTTGAATTGTAGAATGAATACCAAAAACTGAAAAACCAGTATTTCTGTAATTATCATTTGTTATACTTAAAACTAAATTAGACACTCCCTTAGCCCTTAGTATTAATGAAATATAAATTAATTCATCATTTTTTTTATTTTTAATGACATTAAGAAAGCCATTTTCAGTAGTTGCAATTTTAAAAAGTTTGTTAATTGAACTTTTAGTACTTTTATTAGTTTTTAAATTTTGTTTTGACAAAATAGACGAATATAGTTCGTAAATTATTTCGGGCTCTATATCTTCGCAGGTATAAAAATTATCTAATTTTTTAATTTTTCTAAGTTCTTGCCTTCTTACTTCTCTATATGACTTTTCAATTTTAAATGAATTATCTGAACATATAATTTGAGCAGTATATCTTGGATATATTTTTACCCTAGGCTTTTTTTCATTGTGATAATTCCACCAATCGAATGCTCTTACATCAGTTAAGCCAATTGGTAATGAGCAAGTGAATGAACCAAACTCATTTTCAAACTTACTTATAAAAGACTCATAAACTTCAAGTCTTCTGGAAACTAAGCGATGATTTGGAATGTTCCAACCAATTTTAGTCCAAAAGGGACCCACATAATAGGAGAAATCTGGAAGATAAACTTGATTTTGCTCATTTAAACAAACTGGCCAACAACATAAAGTTTCATTGCCTTTTTTTGCAATAAACCAACGAACTTTATGAGAAAGAGTTTTTAATATAAATGGATTTGTGAAAATAGTTCCATGGGGACTTTCGTCCCAAGCTACTTTAGACTCATTTTCTGAAATTTCTTTAACTATTACCTTGCTCAAAATAAATTAAATTAACACATATTTTAACTATTTTCATCTAAAACAAATGTTTTATCTATAAATTTATTATGATACTTAAATATAAACCAAAGTACCAAAATAATTTTTTGTTTATAAATTATTATTTAAAGAGAAATTTTGTGTTTTAAAGATGTTCAGCTTGCTAAGGCCGAGGGAAAAATAAATCCAATTACTGGTCAACATATAGAATTAACTGTACAATCAGCCCAAAATTATGAACTTGATAAAGTTCAATTAAAGGAATTTTTAAATAAAATTTTACCAAATCATATGATGCAAAAATGTATTAAAGTCTCTACTATTTTAGTTGGTCATAGATTTAAAAGAAGAGTTTAGATTTATTGGATAGGTATACCTAAGTATGAATATTTTTCTAAAGGCCTTGCTTATTTTGGTTTTAATGTAAATGAAGATTTAGAATATTCTTTTATAAAGTGATATGATATTAATTTACTTGAACTAAAAATAAAAAAATATTTAATTTTTTGTATTAATGAATTTTTTAAAAAAAATATTCTCACCTACAATTTTAATTTTTTCGATATTATTATTATTTTATACATTTTATCGATCTGAAATTAATTTTAGTGGAAATAAAAGAGACTATTATTTTACTTATTATATAGCATCTTTCTTATTAATTTTTTTTTCAATTATTTCATTTTTTATAAGTAATAAAATTAAGGAGTATATAATTATTATATCCTTAAGTCTGGTTTTCTCTCTTTATATTTTAGAAGGCTATTTAACATTAGGTTTAAATAAAAAATACCAAATTTACAAAAATGTTTCAGGAGAGAAATGGGATAAAAGATTGCCTATCGAAATTTATAACGATTTAAAAAAAGAAAATAATGAAATTGTTGTAACACTAAGAGCAATCTTACATGAAAATGGGGATTATCCGATTTTTTCATTTTCAGGTATTTCAAATTCAGAAACTATTCATTGTAATGAAAATGGATATTATTCTATTTACAAAAGCGATAGATACGGATTTAACAATCCAGATAATGAATGGAATAAAGATCAAATAGAATATTTACTAGTAGGCGATTCCTATACTCATGGTTCGTGTGTTAATAGGCCTAACGATATAGGTTCTGTTTTAAGAACTTTATCAAATAAATCAGTTTTAAATTTAGGATACAGAGGAAATGGTCCCTTAATAGAATATGCAACCATGAGAGAATATTTAAATTCAAAAGTTAAAAAAGTTTTATGGGTATATTCTGCAAATGATATTAGAAATTTATCAGATGAAAAAAATGAAAAATTCTTACTTAAATATTTAAATGATAAAAACTTCATACAAAATCTTAGATTAAAACAAAATGAAATTGATAATAAATTAAAAAATCATCTTGAAAAACGTATAGAGCGATTAAAAAATATAGATAAAAAATCAGTTTTAAAGGAATTTCTTAAAATTTATAATTTAAGGACCTTAATTTTTAAAAAAAAAGAAACATCAGAAATATCTCTATCAGAATTTAAAGAAATACTTTTGCTAGCTCAAGATCTTACAAAAAAAAATAATTCAGAATTATATTTTATTTATCTACCGGGATATGCTCGATATGTAGGTAAAGACGATACAATTAAAACCTATATATCTGTTAAAGATATTGTTGAAGAAGTTGGTATTCCTTTCATTGATATACATAAACATGTTTTTGAAAAAAAAAAAAATCAACTTGAATTTTTTCCTTTTGAGCAGTTGGGTCATTATAATGTTGAAGGTTATAAAGAAGTTGCAGAAATAATATATAAATTTACGAAAAATTAAGAGTTTGACTAAATTAAAATATATATCTTTAAAATTTATCTAAAATTTGTAGTTAGTTTATCAAGCAAACTTAAGTGTTGTTTTGGATATTTTTATAATACTCTTTTGCTGTGATTGTTCTCGATTTAAATTCAGGCTTTGGTGCTCTAAATTTTTCATAAGTAGTATCATTCCACATTCCAACTAATGAAAACCTTATTTCATCTTTTGTAGAATTGTTTCCAGATCGATGAAACATATGTGGATCAAAAAATAATATTTCACCTTTATTCATTGGTAATTTTTTTTGTTTATATTTTGCAACAATATTCTCATCCACAATAATTTGTGTTGCTTTGTCGTCAACTTCATTCCAAGTTTGTTTTGCAATACCTTCTTTATGTGAGCTTTCACAAACCTCAATAGTTCCATTTTCAATAGTGGTATTTCTTATTAATGGACACCAGGTCTGAATAAATCTCGTTTCTGGTATTGTATAAAAGATTTCTTGATGCCATCCATAAGTTCTTCTCTCATCTCTTGGAGGGTCAATTCTTACTCTATGCGTCCAACTATAAATAGTATTTCTTTTACTTAATCCAAGCAATGAACGTGCATAATCTTCAATATTACTATCTGAAACTAATTTTAAAAAAATAGATGAATAACTAACTGTGTCATATAACTCCCCAATTAGCTTATGGTTGACTTTTAAAATTTTTAATAAAACACTATCAAGTTCTTTTAAATCTTTACTGTAATCTATATCATCTACTTTTTTTAATTCTTGATTTAAGTTTATTTTATCTCTTTTTATTGTGCTTACGCTTAAGTCATAGAATAAATAAAATAATTCAGAATGATAGCTGTCTTTAACTAAATCATTTTTTAATAAGTAGCCGTTATTTTCAAAAGATTTTTTGTCGACAGAATTCATAAAATTGTTTTTAGTCATAAGTCTATTTTTATATTTTTTCAATATATGTAACTTGTATAAGCTGAAAAATATATTTTTTTATTAAAATTTAATGTAAATATTAGATATAAATAGTTAAAAACACTATAATTAAAATTGTAATAAATACTCAATGAAAAATATATTAGTTACAGGTGGTGCTGGTTATGTTGGATCCGGACTTTTAAGAGAATTACTATTCAAAGGATATTCTGTAACATGTGTAGATAATTTAATGTTTGGAGGAGAGTCTTTAATAGATATTTGGGATAATAAAAATTTCACTTTTATTAATTGTGATATTAATGAAAGTGAAAAGTTAGATTTAATATTTTCAAAAAATAATTTTGATGCTGTTATACATTTAGCTGCGATTGTAGGTGATCCTGCCTGCAAATTATATCCAGATCTTGCAAACAAAACCAATTGGATATCTAGTAAATGGTTAATAGATAAATCAAAAAAAGCCGGTGTTTCTAAATTTATTTTTGCATCAACCTGTAGCAATTATGGAAAAATGGATGATCCAAAGGCTTATGTGGATGAAAATTCAAAGTTAGCTCCAGTTTCTTTGTATGCTGAGCTAAAAGTAAAATTTGAAAAATATATGTTGAGTGAAATTAACAAAGATATTGGATTTTCACCAACTTCTTTACGTTTTTCAACTGTATATGGTCTTTCACCAAGGATGAGATTTGATTTAACTGTTAACGAGTTTACAAAAGATCTTGCTCTTGAAAAAGAACTTGTGATATTTGGAGAGCAATTTTGGAGACCTTATTGTCATGTAAAAGATTTTTCCAATGCATTTATAACTGTTTTAAATTCACCTAAGGAAAAAGTTGCATACAATGTTTATAATGTTGGTGATACAAGAGAAAATTATACAAAACAAATGCTAATTAATGAAATCAGAAAAGTATTACCTAATTGCAGAATCAAATATGTTAAAAAAAACGATGATCCAAGAGATTATAGAGTTAATTGTGATAAAATTAAAAAAGAACTTGGTTTTAAAATAACTAAAACAGTTCCAGATGGGATATTGGAGATTAAACGTTTAATTCAAGAAAATGTAATTAAAGATCCTGAAAATCAAAAATACTATAATATACCTCATGAGACAAAATAATGACAAACAAAACTTATCTGTAATCAATTTTATAAAATCAATATATAATAATAAATTTATACCTCTTCATGAACCAAGATTTTTAGGAAATGAAAAAAAATATTTAAGCGAATGTATTGAATCAACGTTTGTTTCTTCAGTAGGAAAATTTGTAAATGAATTTGAGGAAAAAATAGCAAAATATACTGGCTCAAAATATGCAATTGCAACAGTTAATGGTACTTCTGCGCTTCAAATATCTTTATTATTAGCTGATGTAAATAAAGATAGCGAAGTGATAACTCAACCATTAACGTTTGTTGCAACTTGTAACGCAATTAGCTACTGCAACGCTAAACCTATATTTGTTGATGTAGACAGAGATACCATGGGTCTTTCACCTTATAAGCTAAGATCTTTTCTAGAAAAAAATACTACAGTGAAAAATAAACAATGCATTAATACTAAAACAAAAAAGGTCATTAAAGCGTGTGTACCTATGCATTCTTACGGACATCCCTGTAAAATAGATGAAATTAAAGAAATTTGTGATCAATATTATATATTTTTAATTGAAGATGCTGCTGAAAGTTTAGGTAGTTTTTATAAAGATAAGCATACAGGCACTTTTGGTCAACTAGGAAATATTAGTTTTAATGGAAATAAGATTATTACTGCTGGTGGGGGAGGATGCATTATTACAAACGATGAACTTCTTGCTAAAAAAGCTAAGCACTTAACTACAACTGCTAAAGTCCCACATAAGTGGAATTTTGACCATGATATGGTTGGGTATAATTATCGTATGCCAAACTTAAATGCTGCATTGTTAGTGGCTCAATTAGAAGAATTAAATTATTTTGTTTCTAATAAGCGTGAATTAGCAAATCAATATGAAACTTTTTTTAAAGGCATAGATTATGATTTTTTTAAGGAACCAAAAAATTGTAAATCAAATTATTGGTTAAATTCTATTGTTCTTAAAGACAAAATACAAAGAGATAAATTTTTAGAGGAGACCAATTCTAATGGAGTCATGACAAGACCGATTTGGACTTTAATGAGCAGATTACAAATGTATAAAATTGCACAATCTGACGATTTAACAAATTCAAGGTGGATAGAGGAAAGAGTTGTTAATATACCCAGCTCAGTAAGGCTTTAAATGAATTTAAGTATAGGTTATTTTGCTGATGGTCCATGGAGCCATGAAACATTTAATAAATTAATAAATGATGGGCAGATAAAAATTTCATTCATTTGTGTAAGATACGATAGTAAAGATGAAACTTTAAAAAAATACGCTGAAAAACATAATATCGATTACTTAAAGCATAAAAATGTAAATTCAGATGAATTTATCTCGATTTTAGAAAAATATAATTCTGATTTATTTGTCTCAATGTCTTTTAATCAAATATTTAAATCGAAAATTATTAATTTACCAAAATATAAAACTATAAACTGTCATGCAGGTAAATTACCATTTTATAGAGGAAGAAATGTTTTGAATTGGGTGCTTATAAATGATGAAAAAGAGTTTGGGATAACAGTTCATTTTGTTGATGAGGGAATAGACACAGGAGATATTATTTTACAAAAAAGTTTTCAAATTACGGATAATGATAATTATAAAACATTACTCACAACAGCTTATGTAGAATGTGCTAATATCCTTTATGATGTAATTTCAATGTTTAAAAAAGGTGAGGTAAAATCGTATAAGCAAACTGAATTACATCCTGTAGGTTTTTATTGTAGTGAAAGGAAGAAGGGAGATGAAATTTTAGATTGGAATCAAACAAGTAGAGAGGTATTTAACTTTGTTAGATC
>MDSZ01192758.1_pt1 | contig 11099 bp, 10 predicted proteins | sample 811201 | NCBI WGS metagenome assembly MDSZ01 (sample SAMN05326647, study PRJNA326480) | marine metagenome | isolation source: seawater | place: Indian Ocean: North | collected 2010 | reverse complement strand
CCGCAAGCGGCAAGGATTTTAAGTCCTTTGTGTCTACCAATTTCACCACGAGGGCATTAATGAATTTCATGATTATTTATGATAATATTTATAATTATACAAGATTAATAACAATATGAAAACTTTAAACTATAATAGTATTGCTGATAGGTTGTTTTTTTTATTTTTAGCAACTTGTTTAATAATTTTTTTTTATTATAAAATCTATTTAGAAGATTATATACCGGCAACCGGAGATGAACTAAATGCGATACTAGTTTACACCTCGAGTATTAAAACTTTATTTGTTAAAAATTATCCTAATAATGTCACTTTATTTCATTTATTTGGGTATATAAAAACTTTAATATTTGGATATGATATAACGAGCTATAGATCGATAAATTTTGTTTTCATCTTGTTGCACTTGTGGGTTTTAAGAAAGATTGGATTAAACATTATTCAAATACTATTATTTGGATCTGTTTTGCTACTCACAACATTTACATTACAAAATGGTTTGTATATTGGATATACTTTTTCATCATTAATTTTTTGTTCAATATTTTATTTAATGAAAGAAAATAGAAATGATAAAATCATTTTTTTTTTACTTTTTGTTCAAATATATAACCATTTAGTAAATTTGTATTTGGTTATCCCAATAATTATTTTGTTGTTTATTTCAATGTCAAAAAAAAGATTTATAAAAAATTTCATCATTTATTTTTTTACACCAACTTGTTTTCTCTATTTATTTTCAATTGTTCTTACTGGAATAGCATTATTAAAAATTCAACAAACTGACTTACAATATGTAATAAACTTTTTTTTTAACAATTTTTTTGAGATAATTGTAATTGGATTTAAGGGAATTTTTTTTTATAAAACATATGCAATTGCAGAAAAATTTAATCTATTTTTATTCATAAATACTCTTTATCAATTTGATAAAATAATTTTATTTTTATTGATATTAAGTCTAGTAACATCTTTGTTGGGTTATAAATTTTATAAAAGTTCATATATTTATTTAATTATATTATTTCATTTTTTAGTAATAATAATTATTAACAAAGATCCTGCACCTAGAATTTTTGGAGGATTTACTGCTTTTTATCTAATTGTGATATTTGACTATCTAAATAACTTAAAAATAAATTTTTTTTCAAAAAGTTTTTTAACTAAATACTTAGTCATATTAATACCTTTTTATTTAGTTTTTAATTTTAATTATAGCGAAAAACTTAATCAATCAAGTTATGCAAGAGATATAACTTATGAGCCTGATAAACTCTCAAAAAAAATATTAGAAAAAAATTGTATCCTTAAAAATTATAATTTCACTGAAATAGAAAAAAAAAACTTTTATTTTAATTATATTAATATTTGCAACAAAAAATTCTCTCTTTCTGAGTTTTTAGTCTTTTATAGATCATAAGAATTAATCTTCATTTTTATGTTTGATCTTAATTATTTCTCCAATTAAACCAAAAAAAATAAAATTAATTCCAGAGATGAATAAAATTAAAAAAGTGATATCCATGATTTTATCAAGGAATAAACTACTAAAAATTAATACTAATATTGACAAGGTGATAAAAGTAAAACCAAAATATCCAAAAAATTTCATTGGTGAAAAAATTAAAAAAATTTTAAAAATTAAATAAAAAAATTTAAATGGGTCAAATAAAACACTAATTTTAGATTTGCCATCTCTTTTCAAATATTTAGTATCAACATATTCAATTTCTTTATTTCTCGAAATAATACATAAAGTCTGAGTGGATGTTATTGAGAATTTATCAGGGTAAACATTTAAATCTTTTACAAAATCATCTTTTTTAAATACTCGTAATCCAGAATTGATGTCTTGAACTTTGTAGTCAAATATTAATGTTGATAGCTTATTTATTATTTTTCTAAATATAACTTTTAGAAAAAAGTCTTTATACTCGAATATTCTTTTTCCAACTAGTAAATCGCATTCTTTATTTTCAAATTGTAGAATTAAATCTACCAAATGTTTTAAATCATAAGAATTATCACAATCAATTATTCCAATAATTTTTGAGTTGGTTTGTGTAACACCTTTTTTTATAGATGCTCCATAGCCTAAATTTTTTTTATTTTTTATTAATCTAAAATTTACTAAATTTGTATTTATTACAGTTTCTAAGTTATAATCATTTCCATCATCAACATATATAATTTCCATCTCTTTTTGGTTGGATAATAAATCTTCTGATAATTTAACAAACTTCTCAAAATTTTCTTTGGGTTCATACACTGGAACAATTATGCAGTATTTAAAATCATTCATGAATTTGTAATATATATAATTTTAGTTTGTAATACGATTATATTTATTTTTCTAGATTAATTATTTTTTCTTAAAATATAGCTATGTCTCAAGAATAATTTTTCTTTTAAATACTTAGGAGTATATTTATTCAATAAATTATCTAATTTAATTGAAAAATTGTTATTAAATGGAAGAAAAATAGTTGTATTGTAATTCAATAGTTCAAGATTGTGTTCTATTATTAAATCATCAATATATTTTTTTTTGAGAAATGTGTGTGGTCCCTCGCTATGATTAATATTTAATATTGCTGCTAAAAAATGAACAATCTCCCAACTGATATTTGGACAAGTTAAAATTATAATTCCATTTTTTTTTGTAACTCTAACAATTTCAGAAAAAAATCTTTTATAATCAGCAATATGTTCAATAGTTTCATAACTTAAGGTAAATTCAAAAAAATTGTTTTCAAAAGGAAGGGGAAATTTTTTAATATGAAAATCTTTAAAATTTATATTTTTCTCTTTTAAATTAATTTTACTTTTTTCTAAAAAATTAATACTAAAATCTGATATATAAAATTCAATATCTGAAAAAATTTTAGACCAAAAAATTGATCCGTTTCCAGTTCTTGTCTGTAAGTCTAAACATTTTTTTGGTACAAAATTATTAAGATTAATTTCATCAAATAATTTTTTTGAATTTGTAAATCTTTTTTTATAAGGGTATATAGTTGAGTTAATATCATCATATTCATCTAAGTTATTCCAAAAATTACCCATTTCCTCTAAGGACCAATCTTTATCCTTTAAATATTTGATCTCATTTTTTAATCTTTGAACAAAAGTAGTCTTCATGTATTACCTTTATTTTAAAAATTCTTTTAATCGATTATTATTATCTTTTGTAAACTTTAAATTTTTTAAACCCTTTCTTTTTGTTGGTTTAGTAATATTTTTCCAAATTTTTCTAAAAGATTGAAATAAATATCCCATATAATTTGAATTAATAAATGAAAATATAAATTTTATTTTATTATTCGATGTAAATAAAATTATAATTCTAATCACAGTTTCGATTAATCTTCTTAAAAAAGTTATATTTGAGGGTCTAAGATCATATAATGGCACTGGTCCTTTATCTTTTAATTTTTCTATTCTTAAATAAGATCCAACTTTCTTAAACTCTAACATGTGAGCGTGCATTTTTATTGTTTTAATCAAATCTATTTTTTTTAAACTTAAAATATTTTTCTTTTGTAAATTGCTAACTATTTTATCTAATAATTTAGATCTTGATATTATAACTGAATATCCATATCCTTTATTTTCTAGTTTTGGAGACCACGCATCTCCAACAGAAATATCTGACAATTCACCAGTAAAGTCAGGTGTTATCAAACAATTTTTAGAAATAAAAAATGGAATTAAATAATTATAATAAAATTTTTTTAAACTTAATACTCTGTTGGTTTTTGTGGTTATCCTTAATTTGCCAGGCCACTCTCCATATCTCCAATTGATCTTACGAACTTCTTTTAAATTATTTATACCATTACCTTTCAAATAAAATTCAATTGCTCCTGGATACATATTTGTTCCAGAATAGATACTTACTAAAATTTTAATGTGATTAAATTGTTTAGGATAAGATATTTTTAAAACTCTTAATGACGCAATATGTTCGGGTAAACCAACAACAACATACTTTTTGTTCTTTTTTAAATCTTTTAATCTATGTAATAACGGTGAAGTTTGATAAATACTTTGAGAAACATTTAAGATATCGTTTATATTTTTTGTTATCAAAAGATCAAAATCTAAAACTTTATTTTTTTTTTCATCTAAGATGCATGCATAATCTACTTTTCTGGATTTAATTAGTTCTACTAATAAAGACCTTACAACTCCTCCAGAACTAGCTTTTTGTCTGATATCATTATTATTAGAACTGGCAATAAATAAATTATTATAGTTTCCAATTAATTTACTCTTTTTCCTGGAATAAATTTTATTGGATAGATAATTATATGGGAAACCTCGTCCAGGACATGCGTGTATAATCTTTTTTAAATCAGGAATATCTTTCATTGTTGGTTTTCTAATTAATTTTGGGATTTGCCCACTAGTGCTATCAGTCATTTTAAAAAGATTTTTTGATTGACCCTCGCATAAACCACAATGAAAACAATTGCCTGGATCTATGACCTCTTTAAATATTTTGTTTACTAAAATTTTTTGTTCCACTTAAATTAATTTAATATTTTTTTTATTTGAATCAAATTTTTTCAAAATTTCAATTTATTTAAATTAAAGAGATTTGAAACTGAAAAAAAGAAACTTATTATAATTGGTAATATGTATCTTAAATTAAACAACATTAAAATTAAGAATAAATTTCCGTCTATTTCCAGATTAGAAAATAACAAGAAAATAACATAATCCCTGACACCGAATCCCCCAATAGATATTGGTAATAAACCTGCAAGAATAGAAGTGCCAAAAATAAATATTGTTTCAAAGATGGACATTTCAACATCAAGAGTCTTAATAATCAAAAAAATTTGTAAAAACTGAAGAGACCAAATAAGAAAGTCAAAAAAAATTAAATTTCTAATTTTTGATCTTAAATTCTTATTTTTTAATGTTATTTTTTTAATTAAAAAGAAAATTGAAACAAGTAATAAAATAAATAAAAAAAATATATAAAATTCATTGATTTTAATTAATCTAGTTATTTCATAACTTGAAATTAAGTAACTAAAAAAAACTAAAATTAAAAGTACAGATAATGATAATAATTTTTCAACTATATTTATATTTAAAAAATCAATAAATTTTATTTTTAAATCTAAATATTTATATCTAAATAAATCTCCTGATTTAGCTGGTAAAAATAAATTATAAGTATAGGAAATGACTGTTGCTTTAAAAGAATTTATAAATTTTACTTTTTTAAGATTGTTTATTAAATACACTAATTTTAAAGACAAAAAATAGAATATTGGTATGAAAATAATTAATATGAGTATTATTAGATATATTTTATTTGTTAAAATTTGTAGTTGATCAAGATTTATGAAAATTTCTTTACTAATTTTATTAAACAAATAAATTGAAATTAATAAAGAAACTAAATATTTAATACTTTTAAGAAACATTTGTATTTATGAATATTCTTATAACGGGTTCTGTTGGATTTATAGGTTATCATTTAGTCAAAGAATTATCAAAAACAAAAAATAAAATCTTTGGATGTGATAATTTGAGCTCTAATAGTAAAAAAACACAAAAAAATAGACTAAAATTATTAAAAAAAAATAAGAAATTTTTTTATAAAAAAATTGATCTAAAAAAATATCAAACATTTTCAAATTATTATAAATCAAAAAAAATTGATATTATTATTCACCTAGCTGCACAACCTGGAGTAAGAATTTCTCAAGAAAAACCATTGCAAACAATAGATCAAAATATAAAAACTTTTACAAATTTAATGGAATTTTGTAAAAATTATAAAATTAAACATTTTTTTTATGCTTCATCGAGCTCAATTTATGGAAATGAAAGTAAATTTGTTGAAAAACAATTACTGAAAAAAGTTTCGTCAATATATGCTGCTTCAAAAGTATGTAATGAAGTTTTTGCGAATGTTTATCATTTTTTATATGGCATTAATACACTTGGTTTGAGGTTTTTCACTGTTTATGGGGAATTAGGCAGAGAAGATATGGCTTACTACAAATTTCTGAAACAGATAAAAAAAAATAATGAAATAACTATCTATGGTGATAAAAAATCTGCCCGATCTTTTACGTATATTGACGATGTAGTTCATTCAATTTTGTTACTTATAAATAAATTTAGTAAAAAGAAGAAATATAACGATTACATTAATATTGGAAATATTGAGAAAAATTCTTTAAATGATCTAATAAAAATTATAAAAAAACATTATAAGAATAATTTTAAAGAAAAATTTTTAAAAAGAAATAAAGCTGATGTTTTTAAAACACAATCTTCAATTTTAAAATTAAAACAAAATATAAATTATTTTCCAAAAACAAAATTAGAATTTGGAATGAAAAAATTTATTAAATGGTTTAAAGAATTTGATTAAAATTTGACTTCAAAATATTATGTCAAAGATAAATATTCTTTTATAAGTTTTATCTTTTAATTCTGACGTACTCAATGGACCTTTTCCATACCATCCAACATAATATTCAAAATTACCAATATTATATTTCTTAGAATTGTAAATTTTATGAACAAGATAATTATTTAAATCATTTTGATAACCTATTTCGTGAATTCTTTTGATATTTTTTGAAAAATTAAAAAATAAAGATAAAAAGATAAAAGATAAAAGTGTTTTCTTGTTAAAAATAAATTTTCCAAAATTCATTAAATAGGTAAAAAATAAAATCATAGAAATAACAAAAATATGATGATTCATTCTGATATTTGGATTTTTGATTACAAAAAGCATGCATGATAAGAATAAAATTATTATCAATACTTTATTGAAGTTTAATAAATTAATAAATTTTTTCTTTTGAACTATCTTAAATCTAAAAGAAGCTAATGTTATAATAATTACAAGCACAATAGTTATTAAAAATTCATATAGTTCAATTTTTGTTCTGATAAACCAATTAGAAATCCAGTTAAAATTTTTGATATATTCATTTTCGATTAATAATCCTTGGTATGATGGAAAGCTTTTATTAAAAATTTCAGCAGAAATTGAAAATTGTTCAACTATATTCTTTTCTAACCATGGAAAATAATTGATACAAGTTGAGGATATTGGATATATCAAACAACCACTTATTAAAATATTTTTAACAAAATAAGATAATAAAAATATGAACATCAAAAAATATCTTTTTTCGAGGATGTCTATTTTTTTGTGGTTTTTGTAAAAATAAGTAAATGGAATGAATAACAAAAAAATGAATATCACTTTGATAAAAAAAACACACAAAATCATTAATGAAAAAATTAAGAAATGAGAATTTATTTCTTTATCGCTTTTATGCAAATATTTGAAATAATAGTAAATTGATATAAAAAAAATTAAATAAGCTGGTCTATCTATTCCAAATTCTTTTAAACGGGTGTATTTCAATAATACAAATATAATTAATGAAAACAAAATTGGTTGAAAAAAAGTTTTTAATTTTTTTTCTGAATTAAATTGTGAAAGAAAAATACCTAAAAAAAGAAACAAAATTAAACCATTCAAGACATGAATATCCTGCAGTCTAGAATAATCAAAATTAAAATATGAATGACCTGTTAACCAAATTGGAGAAGTTCCATATAATGGATGCAGATGCTTCAAGCCCCATATATAGTTAGTTGAGTCGGTATTAGATATAAAACTGTAATGATAATGATTTAAATCATCTGAAAAATTACTTCCAAAAATATTCGTTATTGAAATAAGTAATGCTAATATAAAAACTATCTTATCAATTTTAATTTGATTAATAGAATTTTTTTTTAAGAAAACAAATAATGTTAAAAATAGAATATTGGAATATAATATAAAATCATTGAGAGGAAAAAAAAAATTCAATAATTGAGCTAAACACAAAGTTAAGATAAGACCAACAAATGATATTTCAAAAAAATTAAAAATTTGTAATTTCTTATTTATTTGGTTTAAGAAAAATAAGCCATTATAGTAAATGATAAGAAGAAATAAAAAAAAATGTGAGATTATTGTGATCAGTTTTTTGATCCTATCAAAATTAAATTAGAATTAAATAATAAAAATTGAATAGTTTTAAATTCATAATTTTGAAAATTTAATTTTTCCATAAATTCTTTAAAATCATTTTTTGATAACAAGTTTAAATTTTCTTCTAATGATAAAAAATTTTGTCTAAATAAAGATAATAAAAATCTATGTATTTTTTTTGGAAGCCAATGTATGAATGGCAATTTTGTGTGGAATTCTATAGGGTAGTATCTATTAGGTGTAATAATTATAAAATATTTTTTACATAACTTAATCACATTTTCGATCATTTTTAACTGATTTTCATAATTACCTACATGCTCAATTGTTGCATTTGAAATTACTAAATCAGATGAAAAAATTTCAATTTCTTTTTGAGTAAAATCATCTGTAATAGATTTATTTAAACATTTTGAAAATAATTTCATATCTATATTTTGATTTGAAATTGATTTAAAAACTTTTAAATTTTTTAAATTTTTAATTATAAGATTACTGCTAATATTCTTATCATCATCTGTAGTTCCTATATCCAACACATCGTGCAAGTTTTTATTTGCTATAAATTCATTTACAATATCGACTATTTCAGACCTTTTTTTATTAATCATCTTATCAAAAAAATTAGTGTGAAATTCTGAATAGATTTTTTTTTGTAAATTATTGGACATTTTAAAGTAAGGTTATATTTTTATTTTCCAAAAATATTATAATAAATTATACATCTCAATGCACTAAATCCATCTTTCCAAGTAATTTTTTTTCCTTCACTATACTTTCGACCAAAATAACTAATTCCAACTTCATAAATTTTTATTTTTCTTTTTGCAATTTTAGCAGTAATTTCTGGCTCAAAACCAAATCTATTTTCCTTTAATTCAATATTTTTTAAAACATCCGATTTAAAAATTTTATAACCTACTTCCATGTCAGTTAAATTCAAATTTGAAAACATATTTGATAACAATGTTAAAAACTTATTCCCAACAGTATGCCAAAAATACAAAACTCTTCTTTCATTTGAACCTAAAAATCTTGAACCATAGACAACATCTGCAATACCATTTTTTATAGGATTTAATAATTTTGTATAGTCAGTTGGATCATACTCAAGGTCTGCATCTTGAATTAAAATTAAATCACCAGTAGCTTCTCTGATGCCTTCTCTAATTGAATATCCTTTTCCATAATTTTGAGGATTAAAAATTATTTTATCAATTTTTGTTTTTAACTCATTTTCTAAAATTGCTCTTGTTCCATCTGATGAGAAATCATCAACTATAATTATTTCTTTCTCAATCTGGTTTTGATTATTAATCTTTTCTATAACTTTATTAATTGTCGATTTTTCGTTATAACAGGGAATAATTATACTCAGTTTCATTTTTATTTGTTGATAGTTGTTTATTATTCTAAATAATTTATTATTTCTAGACAATTATTTATATTTAACATGAAAATTAATTGTCAGCTAAATTAGATAAAATAAGTGGTTTTCCGTTGGCAAAATTATCTGAATATTTTCCCATTAAATTACTATAACATTTGGTCATATCCTCATTTACAAAATATTGCTCGTAAAATTTTCCATGCTTTATTGAAAATTTAAATTCGTAATTAATTGCTTCTTTGGCAAGACAAATATTTTTATTTTTATATGTGATGTCAGCAATTTCATAAGTCAAAAACCATTGCAGCAAATTAAAAAAAATTAAAAAAATTATTTGGGTATTTTTTAATGTATTAAAGCAAATTATGTAAAAAAATATAATGAATGGGTTTATTATAAGTATCTTTGTTGGCATGAAAAAAAAGACAAACAAATTAATAAAAATAATAAATAATAAGATTAAATTATCACGTTTATAAAAATCTAAATTTCTAAAAATTGTTTTTGAAAATAAAATATATAATATCCAACTATATATCCCTACAATCAAATATATCTTGTAAAGAAATCTTGGCAATAAACTCTCAATTGTTAATTTTGGACCACCATACCATCCACTGTTTTCGCTGCTATCTTTAACAAAAGGCAATTCAAGGAAGTCTAAAGAGAAATTATGTAAAACAAACAAAGGTATATAGAAAAATAAACCAACTATAGTCACTACAATTAATGAATAAAAAAGATTTTTAAAATTCAATCTAATCCATTCTTTATAAAAAAAAATTATTAAAGATGGATATACAAAAGTAAGAAAATTTGCTCTAGACCCAATTGTCATGCCTAAGAAAACAAATGAAATTAAGTATTTTTCTTTTTTTAAAAAATATAATCCAATTGAGAAAAAAAAAATTGCAATAGGATAATCTATAGAATTGGTGTTCTCAAATAATAGATAAAAATTTGAGAGAATTAAGCATATAAAAAGTAATAAATTTGACTCATTTTTACAAAATGTTTTAAAAAGTAAAATTATCGAAAAAAAGAATAATGAAAAACAAAAAACATTTGAGATCGATGTTCCAAAGAAGTATGAAAAAGAACCAATTAAAAACTCTGGTATGGGATGCCCGTAAGCTCCTCTTGATGGAGTGTAACTGCCTCCATCAATAATATTTGTAAATGCAAGTATTACACTATACGAATCCCCGTCTGAAAAATTTGAAGCTCTTAAATATGAAATAAGGCAACCACAAAAAAATAATAAAAATATTATTAAATTACTATTTAGTTTTGATTTTATCATTTTATTTAATTTATTATATCTCGGGTTTATATATTAAATAATAATATATATATAGTTATGTTTAATAATTAATGAAAAAAAAAATTTACAATTATCGTTTTGAATTAACTTTTTTATTTATTTTAATTATTAGTTTGCTTTTTCGATCTCTTAATAATTTTGATCAAATATTTTGGGGTGATGAAAACTTCACGTTATTTATTACTGATCCATCAATTGAGTTTCAAGAATTTTTAAAAAGACACAAAGCAATAGATGAAAGTCCAATTTTATATTTTTATATTTTAAGAATATTTAATAATATAAATTACAGCGCTGAATATTTGCGATTATCATCAATAATCTTTAGTGCACTTACAGTAATTGCATAT
>MDSZ01153929.1_pt1 | contig 11099 bp, 4 predicted proteins | sample 811201 | NCBI WGS metagenome assembly MDSZ01 (sample SAMN05326647, study PRJNA326480) | marine metagenome | isolation source: seawater | place: Indian Ocean: North | collected 2010 | reverse complement strand
CTTGGATTAGGAGATATAGGTCCTGAAGCTTCTAAACCTGTTATGGAAGGTAAAGGGATGTTATTTAAAATTTTTGCTGATATCGATGTTTTTGATATTGAAGTTGATGCATCTGATGTAGATAAATTTGTAGATGTTGTAAAATCAATTTCTCCAACATTTGGCGGCATTAATTTAGAAGATATTAAAGCACCTGAATGTTTTGAAATAGAAAAACGTTTAAAAGATGAATTGGACATACCAATTATGCATGATGATCAACATGGAACTGCCATAATATCCGCCGCTGCACTTTTAAATGCTTTAGAGTTAGCACACAAAAAAATAGCTGATATTCAAATAGTTATCAATGGTGCGGGAGCTGCTGCCATGTCATGTGCAAGATTGTATCTTTCTCTTGGTGCAAAAAAATCCAACATTATAATGTTGGATAGCAAAGGTGTTATTAATAATCGTAGAAAAAATTTATCTGATGAAAAAGTTTTTTTTGCAACGAATAAAGAAATAACAACAATTAAAGAAGCAATTAATGGGGCTGATTTTTTTCTGGGATTATCATCTGGAAATGTTGTTTCAAAAGATATGATTAGGTCTATGGCAGACAACCCAATTGTCTTTGCATTAGCAAACCCAGATCCTGAAATATCTTATAATGACGCTATTTCTGCAAGAAAAGATATTATAATGGCAACTGGCCGTTCTGATCATCCTAATCAGGTAAATAATGTACTTGGATTTCCATATATATTTCGAGGCGCATTAGATGTTAGGGCTACTTGCATTAATGAAGATATGAAATTAGCAGCTGTTAGAAGCATCGCTGAATTAACTAAAGAAGTAGTGCCAGACACTGTGAATTTAGCTTATGGAGAGAAAGTTATTACATTTGGCCCAGAATATATCATTCCTAAACCATTAGACAATCGATTAATTTCAGTTGTTGCTCCAGCTGTTGCGAAAGCTGCTATTGAATCTGGAGTCTCTCAAATTCAAATTTCTGATTTTGAAGCCTATGCCCAAGAATTGAATAAAAGATTAGGTTTGGATAATAAATTAGTCAGAAGAATTACAACTAGAGCAAAAAGAAATCCAAAACGTGTTGTTTTTGCAGAATCAGAAAATTACAAAATTTTAAAGGCTGCTCAAGAAGTAAAAGACGAAGGAATTGCCATACCCATATTGTTAGGAAGGGAGTCTAAAATTAGACAACTTATTAAAGACAACGCATTAGATTTAGATGATGTCAAAATTATCGACCCAAAAAGTAACGAACAAGCTATCACAAGAAATCAATTTGGAGATGTTCTTTTTGAAAAACGCAAACGAAAAGGAATGACATTGAATGAAGCACAAAAGCTGATGAGAGAAAGAAATTATTTTGGTTCAATGATGGTTGATCAAGATATGGCTGACGCTTTTATTTCTGGAATTAGTAGAAATTATCCAATTACATTACGTCCTGCTTTACAAATCATTGGTATGGAAGATGGTGTTGATAGGGTTGCAGGAATGTTTATTTTAAATACTAAAAAAGGAACATTATTTTTAGCAGATACTACAATAAACATAAATCCTTCATCTCAAGAGTTGGCCAATATTGCCATGCTTACCGCCAAAACTGTGCGAAGATTTAATGTTGTTCCAAGGATAGCTTTATTATCATATTCAAACTTTGGTTCTTCATTAAACTCAAATGTGTTTAAAATAACAGAAGCTTTAAAAATAATTAAAGAGACAGAACCAAATCTAGTTGTTGATGGTGAAATACAGGCCGATTTTGCATTAAACAAAGAAAAGAGAGAACAAATTTTTCCGTTTTCTGATTTAAAACAGAATGCCAATACGCTTATTTTTCCGAATTTGGAATCAGGAAATATTGCATATAAATTAATGCAAGAATTTGATGATGTAGAAGCTATTGGTCCAATTCTAATAGGAATGAAAAAGCCAGTTCACATATTACAGCTTGGTTGTTCTGTTCGTGAAATTGTAAATATGGTAACTATTGCAGTTATTGATGCTCAAACTAAAAGGAAATGATTACACATATTAAAGGAAAATTAATTGAAAAAAATCCATCTTTTGTTATAATTGATTGTAATGGAGTTGGTTATTTGTTAAGAATATCACTACAAACATTTTCTAAATTATCTAATGATGAGCAATGTATGCTTTTTAGTCATTTAGCAATTAAAGAGGATTCTCAAACACTCTATGGGTTTTTTGATAAAAATGAGCGAGAATTATTTCGTCAACTTATTTCTGTTTCTGGTGTAGGACCTAATACTGCACAAATGATTTTATCGTCTTTAACGCCACAAGAAATTCAACAATCTATCCTCACAGAAAATGTAATTGTTTTAAAAGGTGTTAAAGGAATTGGAGGAAAAACGGCCCAACGTATTATACTTGATTTAAAAGATAAAATTGCAAAAATAGGAATAACTACAAATTCATCTTCAAATTCATACAATACTATTAGAGAAGAAGCGTTATCGGCATTGACTATGCTTGGTTTCTCAAAAAGTAGTATGGAAAAATTTGTTGATGATGTGCTACAAGATGATTGTAATATTGAAGTTGAAGAATTAGTCAAACAAGTACTTAAAAAAATATAGAGATAATTTTCTATAACAATGATTTAAATAGTGTTTCTCAATAAGGCAATATATAGAATTTTAATTTGCTGCTTTGTTTGCTTTTTGATGGTAAGCAATTCATATTCTCAATCAACAAATGATAGTCTCATATTTAAATTACCTCAAAAGAATCCCTGGGATAATCCCCTAGCATTTAGGACTAGTGGACTTTATCTTAAATCACCCTCAAATATAATGCCAAAGTTTGAGTTTGATGCGGAAAAAAAGTTGTATAGTTTAGAAAATAATATCAATAGATTTCGAATTTCAAACCCTACTTATTTTAGTTTTAAGGAATACGAGAATTATTTCTCTAAACTTTCAATATTAGATTATTGGAAAGTCAAAACCTCTAATCCTTCAATTAATGAGGAGAATACTAACAAAGGACCACTAAGTATTGATATCGGAGGAGAAATTTTCGACAAAATTTTTGGTAACAGTACAGTAGATATTCGACCTCAAGGGTCTGCAGAACTTATATTTTCTGTTAAACATAACAAGACTGAAAATAATGCTTTACCAATTGATAAACAAAGTAATACAACATTTGATTTTAAGCAAAAAATACAAATGAATGTCATAGGTAAAATTGGTGATAAACTTCAGCTTAATACAAATTATAATACTGAAGCAATATTTGATTTTGACAATAAAATTAAACTTGAGTATGAAGGGGAAGAAGATGAAATAATAAAGAAAATCGAAATAGGTAATGTTGGATTGCCATTGAACGGAACTTTAATTTCTGGAAGTCAGAGCTTACTTGGACTAAAAACACAGTTACAATTTGGAAGAGCTACTATAACTACTATTTTTTCTCAACAGAAAAGTAATTCTAAGGTAATTGATGTTGAAGGGGGTGCTCAAACAACTGATTTTGATATTTATGCAGATCAGTACGAAACCAACAAACATTTTTTTCTGTCACACTACTTTAAATCACGATATAATGACGCTATGTCTCAGTTACCCTTTATTAATTCTCCTGTAAATATTACAAAAATTGAAGTATGGGTAACAAATAAGACTGGAACTGTTGATGATACAAGAAATATATTAGCTTTTCTAGATTTAGGTGAGTCTCAGAACGATATGTTTAATACATTTTTATTTTCTGATATTGTCGATTTTTCTTATCCTGATAATAATAATAATACATTATACCAACAAATGCTTGACGAGGGTGAGTCTTTGAGGAATATCAATCAAGTAAATAGTATATTTAATGATGTATCTTACCCAAATTTTTTAGGCTCTCAAGATTATGAAAAACTGGAACGAGCCAGATTATTATCTCCTACAGAATATACTTTTCATCCTCAATTAGGATATATATCTCTTAATAGTCTAATTGGTCCAGATGAAGTTCTAGCAGTAGCTTTTCAATACACTGTTGGTGACGAATTGTATCAAGTAGGTGAGTTTACCTCCGATGGTCCTTCAGCTCCAAATTCATTATTTGTTAAATTATTGAAAAATTTAAGTTTTTCACCACAACTTCCTAATTGGGACTTAATGATGAAAAATATTTATTCTTTAGGGGCATATAATGTTAGTCCTCAAGAGTTTTATCTTGATGTAGTTTATGAAAATACTCGAGATAATGGTACCATAACTAATTATATACCCGAAGAAGATCTAACGAATAAACCCATAATAAACCTTTTGAGATTTGATCAATTAAATGCTCAACAAGAAAGAAAGCCGGATGGTATTTTTGACTTTTTGCCAGGAATTACAGTAATGACTGGTAATGGGAAAATCATATTTCCAGTAAGAGAGCCATTTGGAGATGATTTAAGACAAAAATTCAATAATAACGATATTGCTAATAATTATATTTATGATATTTTATATGACTCTACATTAACTGTAGCTCAACAATTTCCTGAGTACAATAAATTTAGGATCAAAGGAAGCTATCAATCTGAATCGGGCTCTGAGATATATTTAGGTGTTTTTTCAATTGAACAAGGTTCTGTTGTTGTAACTGCTGGGGGGCTACGATTAGAAGAAGGAACTGACTTTACTGTTAATTACTCGATGGGTAAAGTGAATATTATCAATGAGGGGATATTAATGTCAGGAACACCCATTAGAATTTCTGTTGAAAGTAATACATTTGGATTACAACAAAAAACATTAGTTGGTACGCATATAGATTATCTTGTTTCTGATAATTTTATGCTAGGAGGCACTATTCTAAATTTAACAGAAAAACCATATACCAAGAAAGTAAACTCTGGAGATGAGCCCATTTCTAATACTATATGGGGTTTAGATGGGACATATAGAAGAGAATCTAATTTATTGACAAAAATTATTGATTTTTTACCTCTAATTGAAACTAAGGAAAAGTCTGTTCTGACATTTCAAGGTGAGTTTGCACATCTAATTCCTGGACATCAAAGAGCTATAGGAAAGAGCGGAACAGCATATATAGATGATTTTGAAGCCAGCAGCACTGGAATAGATATCAAGTCTCCAGGAGCATGGTTTTTAGCTAGTTTACCTAATGATCCAAATTTATTCCCTGAATCTACATTACCTGATCAAACTCCAAGACTTGGAAATTTAAATACTGGCGCTAATAGAGCTTTACTATCATGGTATAATATAGACCCTACATTTTATAGAAACACTAGTAACACACCAGGCCACATAGCTAATGATGATATTCAACTTTCAAATCATAATGTTAGAGAAGTACTCGAAAAGGAAGTATTTCCTAATCGAGACCCTCAATATGCTACTCAAGTCTCAAATCTACCTGTATTAAATTTATATTATAACCCATTTAAAAGAGGACCCTATAATTTTGACACACAAAATATAACTACTTCCGGTTTATTGTTAAATCCAGAAGATAGATGGTCTGGTATAATGCGTAAACTTGAGACAACTGACTTTGAACTTCAAAATATTGAGTTTGTTGAGTTTTGGATTATGGATCCATTTAATGATGATTCAGAAAATCAATCTGGAGGAAATTTAATTTTAAATTTAGGTAATGTTTCAGAAGATGTTTTAAAAGATGGATTTAAAAGTTTTGAAAATGGATTACCATCATCTGAATTGCTTGAAAATATAGATGAAGAAAGTAGTGTTTGGGGTCGTATGCCAACAACATTTGCACTAACTAATTCATTTGATATCGATGCTGAATCACGTCAATTTCAAGATGTCGGTCTTGATGGTCTTCGAGATATTGATGAGCGTATATTTTTTGACACTTCCTATGTAAAAAAAATTGAAAATATCTATGGAATAGATAGTGAAGCATATAATTTAGCGCTTACAGATCCATCATCAGATAATTATAAATATTTTTTAGGAGATGACTTGGACAATGAAGAGGCATCCATTCTGAAAAGATATGAGTATTTTTCTGGAATTGATGGAAACTCAGCAATACCTAATCCTACTCCTACAATGTCTACAACTATCCCAAATACAGAGGATATAAACTTTGACAATACGCTAAATGAATCAGAGAGTTATTATCACTATGATATTCCTTTGTTCCCAGAAATGAAAATAGGAGATAGTTACATAACAGATATACAAGAGACAGAGGTTAACACTCCAACTGGAGATAGAACAATTAAGTGGTATCAGTTTAAAATTCCTATTCAACAACCAGATAAAATAGTTGGATCAATTCGAGATTTCAAGTCGATAAGATTTTTTCGTATGATACTCAAAGATTTTGATCAACCAATTGTAATGCGCTTTGCAACACTAGAATTAGTAAGAGGTGAATGGAGACGATATAATTATAGTTTGAAGACAGAAGGTGAATATATTCCAAATGATAACGCAAGTAATACTACATTTGATGTTTCTGTTGTAAATATTGAAGAAAATGCCGATAAAATACCAATTCCATATGTTCTACCACCTGGAATTGAACAGGAGCTGGATAATACTACAACATATGTAAGAAGACAAAATGAACAATCTTTAGTTCTTAAAGTTTGTGATTTAGAAGATGGTGATTCTAGGGCAGCATATAAAACCTTTAATAATGATTTCAGAACATATAAACGTTTAAAAATGTATGTACATGCTGAATCAAATGATGAAATTGAATCTTCACTTCAAGACGGAGATTTATCATTTTTTATAAGACTGGGGACTGATTTTAATGACAACTATTATGAATATGAAATACCTCTAAAAGTTACTCCGTGGGGTGTTTCTAGAAATGATGACCAAATCATATGGCCAATTGAGAATGAGTTAAATATTTCGTTCGAACAATTGCTTGCTGCAAAGCAAGAAAGAAATAAATCAATTAAAGATGGAATTCATCCAGGTTCAACAGATCCTTTTTCCGGCTCAGATAAACAAATTACTATTGTTGGAAATCCCAATATTAGTATGATCAAAACAATAATGTTGGGAGTTAGAAATCCAAGAAAAGGAGGTCCAAACTCCAATAATGATGATGATGGATCTTCTAAATGTGGTGAAATTTGGTTAAATGAATTACGTTTAACAGATTTTGAGGAAAGTGGAGGATTGGCTGCTAATGGACGTTTAAATTTTAGGTTAGCTGACTTTGCAAATGTTAATCTCTCTGGTAATTTGAGTACTTTCGGCTTTGGTTCTATAGAACAAAGTCTTACAGCAAGACAAAAATATGACGCATATCAATATGACTTTTCCTCAACTTTTTCTTTGGGTAATTTTTTTGGAGAAAAGGCCTCATTAAAAATCCCTATGTATGTGGGTATTTCTCAAGCTTTACAAAATCCCAGATATAATCCACTAGATCCTGACATAACTTTAAAAGCTTCTTTAGATGAACTTCAATCTAATGAAGAAAAAGAAGAGTTAAAGAAGATAGCTCAGGAAGTGACAAAAAGAAAGTCTATTAATTTTTCTAATATTAGAAAAAATAAATCATTGTCTAATACTAGCAATAGTAAAATATATGATATTGAAAATTTATCTGCTTCATTTTCAAGAAATGAAACCGTTTCGAGTAATGTAAATTTAAAAGAAAGAAAAACTATTAGTACTAAAGCTTCTTTAAATTATACCTATTCATCTAAACCTAAAATGATAAAGCCTTTTCAAAAAGTAAAATTATTCAAGAATAAATATTTTGCTTTACTAAGAGATTTTAACTTTTATACATTACCAAAGTCTATATCATTTCAGACAGACTTTGATAGATATTTTAATAAGACTCAATTTAGAAATATAAATAATCCTGAATTCATACTTCCACCCTATTATAACAAGGCATTTGTTTGGAATAGAAATTACAGTATAAAATATGACCTTACACGAACTTTAAAAACTGAGCTTAAAGTTCGCAACTCGGCTAATATTGATGAGCCAGATGGAGAGTTAATAAAAACTGACCCTCTATTTAAAGTTAAAAGAGATTCTATATGGAATAATATATTAAACTTTGGAAGGCCCACCCTATATCATCATTCATTAAATGCAAGCTATAATATACCTCTAAATAAATTTCCTTTAACTTCTTGGATTAGCTTAAACACTAAATATGTTGCTAATTATGATTGGTTAGCAGCCCCATTAAGTTTACAAAGTCTTGGAAATACAATTCAAAATAGTAATAACAAGCAATTAAACTCAACGTTTAATTTTGGACAATTATATAATAAGTTACCATTTCTTAAAAAGCTAAATAATAGTGGCTCAAACGATAGAGGGAGATCTAGGGGATCAACAAGAGATGTATTTAGTATGCCAAATGAACAGAGTGAAAAAAATAAAGTTTCATTCAAAGATATAGCTAATACATTGTTAAGAACAACTTTGTTAGTTAAAAATTTATCAGTCTCGTATAGACAAAATCAAGGTGTGGTATTGCCAGGGTTTAATAAAAAACCTCATTTTTTTGGTCAAGATTGGGAAGCAATGGCTCCAGGCATTCCATTTGTTTTAGGAAGTCAAAATATAGATATAAGAGAGTTAAGTTCTCAAGGAGGTTGGTTGACCTCAAACACTAATTTAAATCAATTTTTTAGAATGACAAATAGTGAGACTCTTAATTTAAGAGGTACACTTGAACCAATTAAAGGATTTAGGATTGAACTTACTGCAAATAGAGTTAAAACTAATAATACTGAAGAGATATACAGATTTGATTCAGAGTTGGGTTATTACAATTCTTTTAATACGATTGAAAATGGTAGTCATAGTATTTCATTTATTAGTTGGAACTCTGCGTTCATAAATGATGATGATAATTTTTCTAACGCAACATTTCAGAAATTTAGAGAAAATAGAGAAATAATTGCAATTAGACTTGCAGACGCTAACCCTTATGACAATAGTATTGTAGATAGTACAGGATATCCATTAGGGTACCAAAGCACTTCTCAGGAGGTATTAATTCCAGCTTTTTTATCTGCTTATTCCGGCAAGAATCCTTCAACTATAAAACTTAATAATTTTCCTAATATCCCATTACCAAATTGGCGAATAAATTTTGATGGATTACGAAATGTTAAGTTCATTAAAAAATTAATGAATAATATTATTTTGAGTCATTCGTATCAATCAACTTATAGTGTAGGAAATTATGTGACTAGTCTTGATTATGAGGCCGGTTTTGATGAATGGCCAAGTATTATTAATGAAGCAAATCTAAATTATTACAATGAGTATGATATTAATCAAGTTACTTTAAGAGAGAGTTTGAATCCATTATTTAAAATTGATATGACTTTCAAAAACAGTATTACTGCTCGTTTAGAAATTAAAAAAGAAAGAACATTAACATTAGGCTTAAGCAACAACCAATTAACTGACCGTTCATCTAACGAATGGATTATTGGAACAGGTTATAGAATTAAAGAATTAGCATTTAATGTAAGAGCCGCAGGGAGACAGAGAAAAATAAGTTCTGATTTAGATTTAAAATTAGATTTTTCTCTGAGAAGTAATCAAGTAGTTATAAGAAAAATAGAAGAAAATCAGGAAGAAATAACAGGTGGAAATAGTGTTATCAAATTAAAATTTACTGCGGACTATGTTGTGAGCAGTCAATTTAATTTAAGATTATTCTATGATAAAGTTATGACTAATCCATATGTCTCAAATACTTTTCCCTCTGCAATAACCAATGCTGGGTTTAGTGTTCGATTCACTTTGGCACAATAGATTTTATTTAAACTTTAATTGTATTTTTGTAAAAAATAAATGAATATGAATATTCCAGAAGATTTAAAATATACTAAAGATCATGAATGGGTGCGAATTGAAGGAGATAATGCAATCATTGGAATTACAGATTTCGCTCAAGGTGAGTTAGGAGATATAGTATTCGTAGAAGTTGAAACCGAGGGTGAAGTTCTTGAACAAGAAGATGTGTTCGGGTCAGTTGAAGCAGTAAAAACCGTATCAGACTTATTTATGCCAATAAGTGGTGAAATTGTTTCATTTAATTCAGAGTTACTAGATTCGCCCGAAATCGTCAATACTGACCCATATGGAGCAGGATGGATAATTCGTTGCAAGATTTCTCAAGTTTCTGATGTTGATACATTATTAACCTCAGAACAATACAAAGCAATGATTAGTTAAATGAAATTTACTATTGCCATAATTTGGGTAATAATAATTGCAATCTTACATTCTATCCCTGGCTCAAGTGATCCTGACTTTTCTTTTACATTTTTTCATTTGGATAAATTGATTCATATCATTTTATTTATGCTGGGAGTGTATTTTTTTGCTATTGCCTATCAAGAAAAACAAATAAAAATGTTTTTAATTCCTTTAATTATATCTTTTATCTCATATGGAGGATTTTTAGAAATTATGCAGAGTGTTATTTTTAAAAATAGATTTTCAGATATCTATGATTGGATTGCAGATATAATTGGTGTTTTTATTGGGGTTCTTATTTTTCATAAATTTCCTTCGGGTCTATCATTAAATTATCTTAAAAAAGATTAAATTTGCTAATGTAATTCAATTTTATGCAGCCAAAAAAGAACCCCAAAGTTGATTTAGAGAAGAAAAGAGGATTGTTCATGCAAATCGGTCTAATCTTATCTTTGTTAATTGTTTTAGGCGTTTTTGAATTTAGAACTTATGAAAAAGTTGTTGCATCTCTAGGAGAGTTAGTTTTAGATGCAGAATTTGAAGAAGAGATAGAAAATACCTTTAGGGAAGAAAAACCACCACCACCTCCTCCTCCACCGCCAGATGAAATTGTTATTGTTGAGGATGATGAAGAGATTGAAGAAGTCGAAATTGAAGATACAGAATCTGACGAAGATTTAGAAGTTATAGAAGAAGAAGAGGAAACAACTGACGAAATTTTCATGGTTGTTGAGGATATGCCTCGTTTTGAAGGTTGTACTGACGAAAATTGTACACAAACCAAAATTATGCAATTCATTGCAAGAAAAACAAAATATCCACCAATTGCCAAAGAGAATAATATTACAGGAAGAGTTTTTG
>MDSZ01092209.1_pt1 | contig 11099 bp, 8 predicted proteins | sample 811201 | NCBI WGS metagenome assembly MDSZ01 (sample SAMN05326647, study PRJNA326480) | marine metagenome | isolation source: seawater | place: Indian Ocean: North | collected 2010 | reverse complement strand
CTTTTATTAAGATAGGTTTTTCTAAAAATTCTTTATCTAATATTTCTTTTTGGTTTAGAGTCGTTTTTAATTTAGATCTATTTAATTTTATTGCTGATTTAACAGCATCTATTTGATTTTCCCTTAATATTGGTTCTAACTTATTTATTCTTTCTTTAAGACCCTTTATAAATGAAGAATTGGGTAAGAATTTCGAACTTGCCTTGGCTAGTTCTGCTTTTAGTTTAATAAGCTCTTCTAGCAAACTTTGATCAGCATCATTGACTAATAATCCACCATTGCCATCACCTGAGCTTATAGCTTCTTGAAAACCAAGAGTACTAATTGAACCGTCATTTATACCATCCAAAACGTCTTCGAGTTGCAATTTTTGAGAATTTAATTTAAAAATAAATTCATTAATTGCGACTAATCTTTCTTTAATCTGATTAGCTTCTATATTTGGTTCTAATAAGTTATTTTTTACCCTAAAATCCGCCAATTCACTTTGTAACGAGTATGCCTTTTCTTGCAAAAGAGGTTCTTGCTTATTAAGAAAAGAAAGACCATCAGCTAACCTCTGTTGCCTTTTTTTTAAAGCTGTATCCAAGTAAAGTTCTGAAACATCTTCAACAAGACTTTGTAGTTTAATTTTATTCTTTTCATAAATTCTTACAAGCAAAACTCTTGGCGAACTTCTAAATTCAGTTTGAGGTATAGTTATTTTTAGAATCCTTTGTAAATCGTTAACTTTGTAATTATATTTTTCAGCTATTGGCTTTAATAAAACTGAACTCTGAAGTAATTGTACGAGAGTAGGTATATCTGATGATGATGAGTTTCTTGCGATATCTGCAATAAAACTATTATTTATTGATGAGGCTCTATTTTCATTATTAAAATTTAGTGGATCTGATATTAATAATGTAAAAGATCCTTGATAAATTGGATTAAAAATTCTTTTATGAATATTAAAAATGGTAATAAATATAAATAACAATGCAGTACTAAATGAGATAATTTTTTTTCTTCTTAATAAGAAGTTCAATATATTATCAAAATCAAACTCTTCTTCATTTTGATTAGTGTATTTTTCTATAAGTTTATTATTATCGCCATTTTGTGGAATAGGTTCGTTAATGATTTCTGTCACACTTTGATTTCCTAGTTAAACATATTCTAAACTATGAATTGTAAGGCTTTACAGTTAATTACCAAATTGAGAAAGTTAAGATTGTTGAAACATTTAAAATTATTTATTATTATCGCAATTTCATTTCCTACTTTTTATTGCAAGTTAATTTATAGTGCTGAGAATACATTAATTAATCTAGAAGAAAAAAGTTTATCAATACAAGAGGATTTATATATCCTTGGTCCTGGAGATATACTAAGTATAAAATTTTTAGATTTTGAAGAAATTTCGGGAGATGTAAGAATATTAAGTGATGGGAATATTCAAATCCCGATTTTTGGAGACATTAAAGTTTCTGGTCTTACTTTAAGTGAGGCATCACTAAAAATTAAAGAAATTGTCTCAGAGGAACTTATTAGACCAGATGTTCAATTATACGTAATCAAGCAAAGACCTATTAAAGTGACTTTAATAGGCGAGATTGAAAACCCTGGAGTATATTCTTTAACTCCAAAAGAAACATCTTTAATTAAAGGATCTGTAAATAAAGCATTAAACGGACTACCAACATTAGTTGATGCCATACAAAAATCAGGCGGAATTACACAGGAGACAAACTTAACAAATATCAAACTTAAACGAAAAATATCTGGTCCTGGCAACAAATATAAAAAAAGGAATATTAATCTTCTTAATTTAGTAAAAGAAGGAGATCAAAATGAGAATCCTTTTTTATTTGATGGGGACGCTATTTTTTTCGAAAAAGCAGAATCTATAAATGATTCTAATAAAAATCATTTTGTAAACTTATCACCTCAAGAAATAACAGTTACAATCATAGGTGAGGTAGTAAATCCTGGTAAGATCTCCTTAAAGAATGGAACACCAGTAGTTCAAGCAATTTTTGCATCGGGGGGACCTGTTAATTGGAGAACAAATAAAGGAAATATACAGCTAATTCGCATCAATAAAAATGGTTCGATAAGCAAAAGAAATTTCAAATTAAACCTATCTCAAAGTGTTTCTAGTGCGAAAAACCCAGTATTACAAAATTACGATATTATTAAAGTCAATAGAAATACATTTGCTAAAACAACTGATTCTATTAATGCAATAACTCAACCTATCAGCGGTATTGTTACAGGTATGTCTCTATTTAAGATACTTTCAGATTAATATTGATTGACTTGACAGATTTTGATTTTTCATATTTCCTTGACAAGAGTTACAAAATGCTCATAAATTTATTAATTTGTGATAACATTAATTTATAATGTAAAATTAAAAGTCTATTAGCAAATTTATACCAGTTATGAAAAATTATAAACTGTTAATATTACCTATACTTGTTTTTTTTAATTTTTTAATAAATAAACCTTCAAATGCAGTTACTATAACTGTTCCTCTAGTTTACACGGTAGAAGCGAGCGACAACCAAAATCTTACTTTATCAGGTTCACTTGTAATAGATACTGCTGTAACAGGTGCTGAAAATAGAAGTCAAATATTTGGAGCAAGACCAAGCCCAGTTGCTATTCCTGCGTGGATAACATCAGTTACATTAAACTACGAAGATAGTTCTGATGCTTCAAACAATTTCACAGTAAACAAAAGTGATTTTGCAGGAATGTCTTGGGTACCAAAAACAGGAAATGTTGGAAGCGTTGATTTTGACTTAAATCTTGTTCCACAATTTGATGATATTGCATTTTATACATTAGGTGGTTCAATAACCTCTACAGCTACATTCAATATGGACACTTCTGAAGATGAATTTACATTAACATCTACTCCAGCCCCATTAGGATTTCTAGGAATTGCTCCCTTTCTGGGTTACACGAGAAAATTGAAAAAAGTAATTAATGATGTTAAATGCTACCAAATTTAAAATTTTCAGATAAAGTTTTAATAAATATAGGTAATTCTTTTTTAATATCATTCTTAATAATTAATATTTTCAATACATTACCTTTTAAATTTAATAATTTTAGTTGGCTTCAAAACTGCACAATGGTTCTTGTTGATACAGGATCTTTTATACTTCTTGGCCTTTCTGCACTTTTTTATGTCAATAAGAAAAATCTCAGTTTTATAGACAAAAATATAAACTCAATTTTAGATAAGAGTAAAAAAAGTTTAAATGAAATATTGAATGAAGATGAATCTGATACACGAAAAATTTTATTACAAATCAACAGAAATAAAAATATATATTTAAGAGCAATAAAGAAATTAAAAAAAATTTCTTTATTTTCTATCTCATTATATTTAATAGTTATTATTCTACAATTTTATATCGTAATCAAAGGGGTTAATTTTTATGATTATAATTACACAAATAATGTAGAAAATATTAATAAACAATTCCAATTATTTGTTGAAAAAAACCCAAACAACAAAAATATTGATCTTGAAAGAATTAAAAAAAATGACTTAAACAAATCCTTTGAGAAGGCAAATAATACGCAACGTTTTCTATTATTTAAAAACTCATTCAGAATAATATTATTATCAATAATATGGTTAATAGCAATTTTTAAAATTAAAAATTTTTAATTTTACATGAATGAAAAAATTGCCCTTTTTTTTTCTAATAAGAGATATAAATTATGGTACTACTCTTTTTTAATTCTTTTAATATTAAACTTTTTTGCTCTCTCCAAAGATCCTCTCCTAAATAACCTTCATTGGAAAACATTTTTTATATTAATTTCTTTAGGAATAATAATTTCTATTGATAATATTCCAAAAAAGTTTCTAAAGCCCAACCCCTCAAAAATATCCTTCTTAATCGGGATATCTTTATTAATAGTAGTTTTCTCGAATAGTTTATTTGATAATTTTATTTATAAGAATCTAGATAAAATAATGACTCCAGTAATTGTTTTTTCAATGTGTTTGATTAATAAACCAATTAATTCAATTTTCAAATTTTATAAGACGTTTACCATATCAACAATATTTTTCTTTGCATGGTTTTTCTACACTCCTGTAACCTTAATTTTATCGCCTATAACCACAATATTCAGTTGGTTTTTTCTAAATATATTTTTAGATGTAAAAATAAATCTTATTGATGATTCTATTACTATAGGTAAAAACATAATTGAAGTACTTGGAGCCTGTAGTGGGGTAAATCAATTATTTTTTGTCTTAACAATTTTGATAGTTTTTTTATTAGAATTCAACATTTTGAGATCGAAAGATATTTTAAAAATCTTTATAACTGCTCTACTTTTACCATTTTTTGTTAACGTTTTTAGAATTATCTTATTAAGTCTTATAGTTACTAGTTCATTAGAAGAAAAACAGTATTGGTTTAACTTTTTTCATTATTCCTATGGAAGCCTATTCTTTTCTTTAATTACATGCACAGTCTTTTCTAAAAATTATTTCTCTTTAGTCAAAGACGAAATTAACAAAATAAAAAATAGTAATAACAATCAAACTCATTGAGATTATTGGTTTGCTTGGGATACTAAAAAGTTGTATAATAATCTCACTTTATAAGTTTAATGGCAAAGAAAAATATTTATATAGGAATAACTTATAGTCACAATGCAACTGTAGCAGTAATCAAAAACAATGAAATAATCTTCGCTCAAAGTGAAGAAAGATTTAACCGTATAAAAAATTCAACTGGATTCCCATTTAAAACACTTGAATACATTTACAAAAATATTTGCTCAGAGGATGAAGTAAAAAGTATTACTATTTTCCAGAAATCAATATTTGGATATTTATCTTTAAAAAAACAAAATTTCAAACCCTACAAATATGGTTTTTATTTCACTCCAGATATTTCGCAAAATAATAGATTTTGGAAAAGTGAGCTTAAGTGGAATATTTCTCAGATAAAGGCAAGAAAAATTAAAGAGAATAATAAATTATTAGTTAAAGAAAGTTTTGCTTTCTGGGAGGAATCATCAAAAGTAAAAAAAGGTCGCATTAATTTAATGGATCATCATAATTCCCATGCATATAGTGTTTTATCAAACATTAAAGACTGGGGAAAGACTTTAATTTTCACTTTAGATGGAGCAGGTGACTATAAATGCGGTTCTGTAAAAATATTTTCTAAAGAACGGAAAAATTTAGAAACGCTTTTAGAAATTGATCACAGAAATTCATTAGGTTATTTTTATTCTGCAATAACAGTTCTACTTGGGATGAAAGCTGGAGAGCATGAATTTAAGGTTATGGGTTTAGCTCCTTATACAAAATACAAATACTTTGAAAAAATACTAATTTATTTTAGAGAACTATATTTTCTTGATGAAAAAGGATCTATTCAAGCAAAATATAATCCTGTATTAATGCATGAGAAATTATTAAAAATTATTCAAGGAGAAAGATTTGATAATATTGCTGCTGCGGCCCAAATGCTTGTAGAAGAATTAATCATCTCATGGATACAATATTGGGTTTCAAAGTATGGAATAAAAAATATTGCACTTTCAGGAGGAGTTTTTATGAATGTAAAAGCTTGTCAGAAGGTTATTGAAAATATTAATCCTAATAAAATTTTTATAATGCCTTCTGCGGGGGATGAAAGTTGTGCTATTGGTTGTGCGATAAAGGGGTATATGGAGGAAAATGAATTAACTAATTTGAAACCATTAAAATCTCTTTATTTGGGTGTTGAATATGGTGAAAAAGATTTATTAACAACATTGAATAATCATAAGTACAAACACATAATAAACTTTAACCGTTTAGACAATATAAATTTGAAAGTTGCTGAGCTTCTAAGGGATGGTCATGTTGTTGCAAGATGTTCAGGAAAAATGGAATTTGGTGCAAGAGCATTAGGTAATCGATCAATCTTGGCAGACCCTTCAAAAATAGAGGTTCTTGAATTGATAAATAGTACTATCAAAAGTAGAGACTTTTGGATGCCATTTACCCCTTCAATCTTATCTGAAGATATTGAGTTATACGTTAAAAATTATAAATCTATTTTTGCCCCATATATGTGTGTAACTTTTAACTCTACTGAGCTAGCTCAAAATCATTTAAAGGCCGCCTTACATCCAAGAGATAAAACAATTAGACCTCAAGAAGTAATTAAAGAATGGAATCCAGGATATTACGATTTAATTAGTCAGTTTAAAGGAATGACAGGAATAGGAGGAGTATTAAATACAAGTTTTAATCTGCACGGAGAGCCGAATGTATGCTCACATGAAGATGCAATTCACACTTTATTAAATTCAAATCTGAAATATCTAGTAATTGATTCTTATTTAATAGAAAAGAAATGATCTAAATCTTCAATTTACAACTAAAGTGAAAAGTAAAGATAAAAAGAATAATATTTTTCTTCTTAAAAAATTAAAAAACCTCACTAAAAATAAAAATTACCTTAAAGAAGGTTTCTTAGTTTTAATTTACCACTTTCAAAGTGCTCTTGGGTTATTACTTGAATTGAAGATTTTTTCTAATTTATTAGGATTAGACAATTTTGGTAAGTTAAATGTTTTCAATTCTTTCTCCTTATTAATATTAACAACCTTTTCTAATTCAATAGCATCCGCTTTTGGAAGGTTTTACATAATAGCCAAAAAGGAAAATAAGATGAGTCAAATAATAAGCTCTATTATTCAAATTACACTAGTAACTATTTTTCTTAACTGTATCTATTCATTATTTGGAATATACACATTTAGTTTATATGAATCAAAATACCTCTTGGTTTTATTAGTTTGCATATTTACCACATTTAAAACAATACAAGAAATATTTAGACAAGTTTACATAATTGATAGAAAAAGGGTAAAAATAATATTAGTCGACTTTACTTACTACTTTGTTATCTTTGTTTTAACTTATTTTTATTATCTCACAAAAACAAATATTGATATTAAAAATATTATATACATTCAATTTGCAGGATTAATAACTTCTTTAATTTTTTCTTTTTCTACTTTAAAGTTAAGTTACATATCAATAATTAATTTATTAAATAATACTTTTAAGGAAATTCATTTTAAAGAAATTAAAAATATAATTAAATTATCTATCCCTATAAGTATTCTTGGATTATCAACATGGATACAAAATTCCGTAAGTAAACTTGTATTAAATCAGCAGTTACTTTACGAAGAAATTGGAAAACTAGCAATACTTCAACAAGTATACTTTGGTCCTTCTATTTTATTAATCTCAATGCTTATATCTCTTTTTTATCCTATTTTAAATTCGAATTTAGATATTAATACATCAGGGCATTTAACTTCTAAAGACAAAAAATATATTAGGAAGACTCTTAACTTAACAATATTTTTATTCCTATTTAGTTTTGCTTTAATAAGTATTTCATACAGTATATTCAACAAAAATATTCTAACTTTCTTTGAATTAAATGCTAATGGAGAAAATTTATTACTAATCAATATAATACTTATATCAGCCTTCTTTCAGTCTGCCATTCAATTGTTATCTGCCTTTTCATTTTCAATCCTCAAGGTAAAATTCTTTTCCAGAAAGGTTGCACCTTTTATAATAATTTTTGGACTACCTTTGATTTATTTCTTGACTTCTTCATATGGAATTATAGGGGCTGTGGTAGCAAAATTAATTATCATTCTTATAATTTTTATAATAAATTGGTTTAACTTATATAAATATATTTGAAGTAATATTATGAATAAAAAGAGGAGAAGCAATCCTTCCAAACTAGAAATAGCAATTATAGGTGAATGGAAATTTAGCATATATGAAGAAGCATTTGCTAAGGGCTTAGAAAAACAAGGTGTCAAAGTTCATAAAATTTCGCTTAAAGAAATAGTAGATAAAGACCTCTCCAAATTTGAATACCTTGTACCATTAAAAACAAAAAAAATCTTGAAAATGAATAATCATATACTCAAAAGAATAGAAAAAACAAATCCTGATATTGCCTTGTTCTGGAGACCAACGCACATTTTAAAATCCACAATTATTAGTATTAATAAAATGAGTGTTAATACAATTAGTTTTAATAATGATAATCCATTTAACAAGAACTTATTCTTGCCAATTCAATTCAAATTTAAATGGCTTTTATATAAATCTGCAATAAAAGCCTGCAATTTTAATTTCTTTTATAGACCAGAAAATATAAAAATAGCAATTAAAAAAGAAATTTCTAATCCAAATTTGCTACTTCCATATTTTAGACCATGGAACGAAAAAAAAATTGAGTTATCAGATGATGATATAAAAAAATATCAAACTGATGTCGTTTTTATAGGACATTATGAGAATGACGGTAGAGATACTATGATATTAAGATTAGTAGAAGAAGGTATCAGAGTTAAGGTATGGGGTGATTCATCATGGAGAAAAGCTAATAATCCAAAATTTAAAAAACTTTTTAATTCTATTGATAAAGCTGTTGATGAAGAATATACAAAAGCTTTAAATGGAGCCAAGATATGTTTAAATTTTTTTTCAAAGGTAAATAATGATGTATTGACTAGACGCTGCTTTGAGATACCTGCCTGTAAAAGGCTATTACTTAGTGAAAGATCAGATTTTTTAAGTTCAATATTTATTGAGGATAAAGAAGCGGTATATTTTAGTGATATGGATCAATTACTATTAAAAATAAAGTGGCTTTTATCTAATGATGAAAAGAGAGAAACAATAACAAAAAATGGCTATGATAAAGTTTTTGAGAATCATAATGTATATATTAGAGCTAAAGAATTCTTAAATAAAATATGTTAAGTATTAAAAATAAAGTTATTTTATACCTCTATGCCGAGGTCATGGGATATACCATCTCAACAATAGAAGAATTATGTAAATTGGGTTACGAAGTTCATATTTTGCATTGGGATAAGAAAAAATTATCCTCTTACGAAATTAGTACAAATTACAAAATGTTTTTTTATAAACGTTCAGAATATAATTATAAAAAAATTAAAGATTTAGTTAGTTCTCTTAAACCATCTATTACAGTTGTATCTGGATGGATGGATTTTGAATATTTAAAAATTGCAAATTACTTAAGGAAAAATAATAATAAAGTTGTATGTGGCCTTGATACACAATGGAGGGGAACTTTAAAACAAAAGTTTGCAGCTTTAATAATGAGTAAATTTTTTTTGAAAAGATTTTTTTCTAACGCATGGGTTCCTGGCTTTTATCAATTTGAATATGCTAAAAATTTAGGATTTAAGAATCATGAAATAATCTATAATTTATACTGCGGTGATGTAAAAAAATTTTTTGTATCTAATAAAAAAAAGGATTTCTCATCAATTAAAACTTTATTATTTGTTGGAAGACTTGAAAAAGTAAAAGGATTAAATTTATTATTAAAAGCATGGGTATCAATTAAAAATAAAAGAAATTGGAAACTAAAAATAATAGGAAATGGGTCACTGATAGAATTAATACCTAAAGATGATTTATCTATAGAACATATAAAATTTCTTGAGCCAGAAAAACTTTCTTCAGAGATGAATGCAAGCCATGCATTTATACTTCCAAGTACATTTGAACCCTTTGCACTTGTCGTTCATGAGGCTTCATTATGTGGTTTACCAATTATTACAACTAATAGAAATGGTTCTACAAATTTCTTTTTAATAAACAATTTCAACGGATTTCTTATTAATATTGATAAGAATCCTTTAAAAAGTATAACTCTTGCTTTATGTAAATTGATAAATCTAAATGAAAATGATTTGGAGCAATTTTCAGCAAGATCTAGAGAATTAAGTAAAGTTATTACTCCAGAGAGATCTGCAAATAGCCTTATCAGTATTATAAATGATTAAAATGTAACATACCATAAATAAAGAAATAGTTTTAGGCATAATTTTTATTAACTATTGCATATTTAATATTTATAAATTAAAGTTAAATGAGATTTTTTTTTTTGTTTAAAAACTCGCGAGTATTATTAATAGATGCCTCAAATATCAGACTAGGAGGAACCGCAAATCAATTAATTAATCTAATAAACAATCTCCCAGAAAAAAATATTTTTTTTAATAAGATAATTATATATGGAAATACAAAAGTATTAACAAAAATAGATAATAATCCTAAAGTTTTCATCAAAACTCCTTGGTTATTAAGGCCACCTAAAAGTAATAGTTCAACTTTAAGTATAAATATCATCCTTAGATTTATTTGGCATAAATTTTTCCTTCCTTTGATAATACTTATTAAAAAACCAACGCTAATTTTTTATCCTTCTGCAATGGCTCATTCAAAATTAGGAAAATACGTTTGCTTAGTACAAAATTCTTTGCCTTTTATGTATGAAAATTATTATCCCAAAATTTCATTAAAAAGTTTGAGATTTTATCTTTTAAAAAAAGGCATGCTTTCATCAATAAAAAAAAGCGCTGGTACAATATTTTTAAATAATTATTCGAAAAAATTAGTATTTAAAAATTTTGAAAATTATACAGATTTAAAATTCTCAATAATTCCTCATGGTTTCAATAAAAAATATAAATCATCAAAATGGGGGCCAATTAAAATTGATTATAAAAAGAAATTCATTTGCTTAACCTACGTATCTTCAATAGACACTTATAAACACCAAATAGAATTAGTAAGGGGATTATATTTGTTCAAAAAAAAATATAATATCGATTTCAAATTAAATCTTATTGGTCCAATATTATATAAGAAATATTTTAAGGATCTTGAAAGATACATAACTCAAAAAAACTTAAAGAATAAAATAATAATTCATAAAGAATTAAATCCTGATGAAATCATAAAGATTTATAAAAAAAGTCATTGTGCAATTTTTGCTTCTTCCTGCGAAAATTTACCATTAATATTAATAGAAGCATTAAATATTGGAATCCCTCTATTATGTTCTAACAAGAAACCTATGACTGATATTTTTTTTCGAGAAGAATTACATTTCGATCCTTTAGATCCTGTATCTATTTGCGATACAATTTACTATTTTTACAAAGATAATCACAAACAAATAATAAAGACAAAAGAATATAAAGAAGTTAATTTT
>MDSZ01188812.1_pt1 | contig 11100 bp, 8 predicted proteins | sample 811201 | NCBI WGS metagenome assembly MDSZ01 (sample SAMN05326647, study PRJNA326480) | marine metagenome | isolation source: seawater | place: Indian Ocean: North | collected 2010 | reverse complement strand
CAAGTGCACGGTCACGTCCGGCGCCGTCGCGTCCACGAACGCCGGTTCCAAAAAGTCCTCCTCTTCTTCTTCTTCTTCGTCGTCCATCATCATCACGTCCGTGTCCATGATGTCGTCGTCGTCGTCCCTTGCTTCTTCTTCTTCCTCTTCTTCTTCGTCTTCTTCGTCTTCTTCCTCTCTTTGGTCGACGAACCTCTTTGACGACGACGAAAGTGTTTGTTGTTGTAAAGACGAAACACAAAACGATTTTTAATTGTCTGGAATCCAATTCGTTTTTTCCAATTGGAAATAATGGAACATATGCATTAAATGTCACACTTTTTGAACGCCTTTGCGCAAAAAAGAGCGATACATAACAGAGTATCACATGATGTTGCCGACTGCGTCGTCGATCGCGAAGCGCTTTTTCTTCGGCTTTGCCAACAACGCCGCGAAAAGAGGAGGAGGAGGACGACGATGTGCCGCTTTTTTTTCTTCTTCTTCTTCGAGGTCGTCGTCTTCTTCTTCGTCTTCCTTTTTTCAAGCGAAGAGGCGATGCGACGGGCTTTGGAGTCTCTCGTCGTCGAGACGATTTTGGCGGGGAAGGGAAGGACTTTTAGGAGTACCTCTCGGAGGCGGACGCACCGAGACGCAAAGCAGAAGCCTTTTGGGGCAGACGACGACGAGATCCATCTTCATCCAAACGCAAACGACGCCGAATCCATCCTCGCTGATGTTTCTTCCCGGGAAACCGGTGCTGCCAACGTTCGACGACGACGGAAACGACGACGGAAACAACAACAACAACAACAACAACAACAACAACAACAACAAAGAAAAAACGAAGACGAAGAAGTCTTCGGTGAATTTTTCGAACGCGCGAGAAGCGCTCGAGCGAAAGTCGCCCTTAGCGACGCGTCTGTTTCAAATCGACGGCGTGACGGGCGTGTTTTTCGGACGCGATTTCGTCACCGTGACCAAATCGGACGAACACGATTGGGAGGTGCTGAAAGCGGAAGTGTTCGCGAAGATCATGGACTTTTACGCGTCCGGGGAAGACGCGGTGCGTTTGTCGTCGTCTGAATCGTCGGAAAACGACGACGAAGAAGAAGACGAAGACAATCCGAATAGGATTTTGGAGACGGATTCGGAAACGGTGGCGATGATTAAGGAGTTGCTGGAAACGAGGATTAAACCGGCGGTGGCGGAAGACGGCGGCGATATCGCGTTCAAGAAGTTCGACGAGGAGGAAGGGGTGGTGTACGTGCAGTTGAGAGGCGCGTGCAACGGGTGTCCAAGTTCGACGGTCACTTTGAAAAGCGGGATCGAGAACATGTTGATGCATTACGTGCCAGAAGTAAAAGGGGTGGTGCCGTGGGAAGGCGATAAGGAAATGGATTTGTTGGACATGGCAGACTTGATGAGAGGTCGTTCGTAGAGTGCGAGAGCGCGAACTTTCTTGCGGCGGCGGCGGCGTCTTTCGCGCGATTTATTTGTGTTGTACATTGTATATTTGAGTTCCGCCTACTTTTTTATCATCACAGAGAGGAGCTCTCCGAATTCGCACCAAAACCTCCCGTTTCCTCTCATGGCCAACCGCACGGCCAGGCGTTTACACCATCCGCTTCTCCTTTTCGTTCGTCTGTGCGTTCTTCGTCGTCCGGGCGCTCGCGACATCGCGGCGACATCCCCTAAACTCGCCCCGGCGAGATAGTCCGCATCTATCGTCCCTTTACTACTACTCCGCGTCGTCGTCGTCGCTTTTGTTGTTCTCGCCTCTACGACCATCCGTTCTGCCGTCTTCTCCGAGCCGTGTTTTTTCGTCAGCGCTCGCCATCCGACGAGTTCGCCGACGTGACACCCGCTTTGTGTGCTCGTCCCGAACGCGTCGAAGACGCCTCCAAATCGTCTCGAATCGATTTCCCACGTCGGCACGGTCGCGATACCGACCGAGTGCAAACAATGCTTCGCTTTCGAGACGTCCACGTAATGGTCGCGCCAATCCACGGACGTTTCTTTGAACAAGGCGTGGATTAAAGTCTTGGCGGCGCGACATTTGAGACAGTGCGGCGCGCCGTAGAGAAGAAAGTTGGACCGAGACAACGCCAAGGCGAGAAGAGAGAGCGGCTTTAATGAAGACGACGACGTAAACGACGACGACGAAGAAGAAGAAGAGCTCGTCTCAAAAAAGCGACGACGACTTTTTCTTCGCCGCCTCGGCTCGCAGTTTCGAGTCAACGCGCGGAGCGAGATGGACATAGAAGAAGAAGAAGAAGACGCTTTGACGACGTTTTTGTGTTGTAAGAAGAGACTTTTGATTGGAAAAGGTCATTCATCATCATCACACAGAGAAGATGTGACGTGCTTTCCACGACGATCGATGGAAACGAATGCAACGATTATTGCTCTTGGGGGACAATAGTATTTATCGGACTCGATAATCGCTATATACAACAATTTTATTAAAACTCACTCTCTTTGGTATTTATGTATTTCGTCTCTCGAACGACGACGGCGTCGTCGTCTTTTTTAAGTCAAAATTGGTGGAGTTCCAAATTTACAAGTCTTGCGACCAGTCGACGCGAAGTTGAATGTCGTCGGTGTTCACGCCAGACTTGTTGTACGGGCATCGGACAGAATATCTGTCTTTAGACACGCGAATTTCACCGTTCATGTCCGGATCGGCCGAAACGGACGCCTTGATGTCGTCCGTGGTGTACGTCAACACCGCCATGGAATTGGCAGAGTTGCTCTTGGTGTTGTACACCGATTGCAACTTGACGTTGACGTCGCCGTTGTTGTAGTACGCTCTGACCTTGGCGTCGTTAGACAAGACATCGTACGAAACATCCGCGGAGATGGAATCGTTATCGATGACTTCCTTCAACGGCAACGCGAAAGCGACCGAGCAGACGTTCGAGTTCACCGCTTGGTTGTCTCTCAAGTGGTTCGTGTTGCCTCTTTGGACCAAGTTCAACGTGACGTCGCCAATCTTGTCGACGTTCGTCGTCACCGCAACTCTCGCCGCTTTCTTGTTCAACGGCAAGTCCGCGACAACCTTCATCGCTTGATCCATGATGGTCACGTCTTTAGAGACGGACACGTCCCAATCGCTCGCGACGTTGGACGCTTGAGACGCCAAATCCGCCGGGGAGCAGTTGTGCGTGAAGTTCTTGTCCAAGTTGGCGCGCGGCGCCCACCCGGGCTTCATGTTCAAAGACACCGAACCGGTGCCGTTGCAGATGTCTTGGGAGACGTTGACGTTCAACTCCTCCTCGGCAATCGCGCCGTTGCCTCTGAGGACAACCTATATATATTTATATATATACAGAGGAAACACAGTGAGTTTTGATTGTGTTGTTCAAGAGAAAAAAGGCCTCCAAAAGGCACAAAGGGGAAAAAAAAAACCAAAAGTTCGACACCATTTAAGGACTCGAAATGCTGACTGTACAATTTGCGGCGGTGTTTGTCATCATCATCATCGAAAGACGCAAAGACGCGCTGCTTTGGTCGTTCCGATCATCCCGAACCGCGCGGAATCCACGTCGGCGGATGCACGCGCGCGCGTTTCGACCGCGGTTTCGAGGAAACGGCGGTCGCGACGCGCGCGTTTTGCCCCGTCCTTTTTTTTGTGCGTCGCGATGATGCGTCCATAGTAATTATTATCCTTCGAGAATAATTCGGATGCTTTTTCTTCGTCGGACAATTATTATTTATCATCGGCGAATTCTCTCGAGTCAGGTCCGAGAACGACAAAACGCGAAGAACGAAAACGACGCGAGACGCACTCTGCCGGTAGCTTGCATGGATTGGGACATGATTTCAGTGAGTTTTTTTGTTGCTTGGGGGGTTTAAACGCTTTTGTGTGCGTGTGCGTGTTTAAAAAAGTGAAGGATTTTGAGAGAGGGGAATTTGAATTGTCTCCCAAAAAACACGTGTCTTTTTCCCTCCTGCCTTTTTTTCACCCGTTTTCGTTTTTGCTTTTTTTAAAACCCTAAATGCTTTTATTTCTTTTTTTGGGGGGTGGAGACCCCCCCTCTGGACCCTCTACATCACTCCCATCGACGACTCTTCGTAGACGACGCGACAACAACGCCATCGTCGAAAATCTCGTCACCATGGTACGTTTTTGGCGTCGCACTTTTTCGTCGTCGTCTATTCTCGCGCGCAAAAATGGACGCGCGTCGTCGCGTCGGCTATTTTTTTTTGCGCGACCGACACGTCCGTGCCTTGTGTAAAAGCCCTCTCCTTCTCTCTTTCTCTCGAAATGGAATGAAATGTCGCTCGGAAATCGCGCGGGGCACGCACCGCGCGACGTCGATGCACCGGAAATGCGCTGACAATTCTGTTATTCTCCTGCGTTTACGCTCAACAGTCGAACCCTATGAAAGAAATCCGCATCCACAAGCTCATCCTGAACATCTCTGTCGGGGAATCGGGCGATCGTCTCACCAAAGCCGCGAAAGTGCTCGAGCAACTCACCGGGCAACAACCCGTCTTTTCGAAAGCTCGATACACCGTCCGCACGTTTGGCATTCGTCGTAACGAAAAGATCGCGTGCCACGTGACTGTTGGCAACAGAGAAAAAGCGTTGCAAATCTTGGAGTCTGGTTTGAAGGTGAAGGAGTTTGAACTCTTGAAGAAAAACTTTAGCTCAACCGGGAACTTTGGTTTCGGCATCCAAGAGCACATCGATTTAGGCATAAAATACGACCCGTCCACCGGGATTTACGGCATGGACTTCTTCGTCGTTTTAGAACGACCCGGGTTTCGCGTCAGCCGACGCAGAAAGTGCCAAAGGAAGGTTGGCAGGTCGCACAAGCTGACGAAAACCGATGCGATGAAGTGGTTTCAACAGAAATTCGAAGGCGTTATTTTGGCGCGCGCGTACTAAGAAAGGCGGACGACGCGCGTCGGATGGAAATAGCCCAGAAATCGCAGAAGAGCATCATCATAGTTTTTAGCAGAGATTTAAGAATGTCGAGCGTTGAGTTCCACTTTTTGTAATACATTCTCGCATTCATCGTAGCTTCTTTACGCGTCGTACAACGCGTCTTACGTCCTACTCCTAGTACGTACTAAAATTGTTGTGTGTGTCACAAGACAGTTTTTCCTCTCTTCTTTTTTTTTGGTGTTTTTTTTTATTTTTGTACTACTGCGACGTGTCGCCTTTTCCACTCTCACAAAGGGAAAAAAAGCACCGTTTTTGCCACACATTTTTTTGTGACTTTTACCTTTTGGACATAACAAAGGCAAAGCGCACCAACCCCGGACGGACGCATACTATTACTCTTGCGAGAACGCGATGACGACGACGAAGACGACTTCGGCGAACGACGCCGTGATCGCTTTGGAGAAGTCTCTGGAGAAGACGCCTCCTCTCGGGAGGAAGAAGCAAAAGAAAGGCGAGGACAAAGAAAACGTCAATGATTACTCGAATGGCGTTGTGATGGGTGCCTCGAATGATGATGTGGACGCGAAGAGCGCGACAGAGTTGCAGTTTAAGCGCGACTTTTTTCAAAAGCAGTGGCGAAAAGATGCGAGGATTTACGAGTACGGCTCCGCGGCAAATCCGGACATGAAGCCGATTCCAGTGTTGGTGCACCCGCCGGATTGGCACGAACGAGGCGAGACGAGAGTGATACCGTTCGATATCGACGATTTTTTGGAAATCGATAAGCAGTGCACGTCGCCAAACTTGATGGCGTCGTTTATTCGAATTTGCGAAGGCGAGAAGTTAGAAACGAAGGCAAACGCGACGAGTCAAGCGTTTTACGTCATTCGCGGGAGTGGGAGCACGACGAGCGAACACGGGACGATAAACTGGGATACCGGAGACTTGTTCGTCGTCCCGGTGTGCGAATACGAGATGTTGCACGAGTGCGTGAAGGCGGAAAAAGGTGGGGCGGCGTTGTATTGGGTGCACGACGAGCCATTGATGGATTATTTAGGGGTCACGCCGAATAAGAGGTCGAATAAGTTCGAACCGACTTTGTATAAGAGAGACGACATGTTGGCGCAAGTGGAGGAGATTTCGCACTCGACGACGAAATCGAACAATCGGCTCGGCGTTTTGTTGGGGAACGCGAAGTGTGAGCAGACTAAAACCTTAACGCACGTGTTATGGTCGCTGTTGAACTCGATTCCTGCGAGAAACGTGCAAAGGCCGCACAGACACAACTCTGTAGCGTTGGATTTAGCCGTTGCGGCGAAACCAGGCGTGTATACACTCATGGGGAAAGAAATAGATGATAAAGGAGATATTATCGATCCGATTCGGTGCGATTGGATTCCAGGTGGGGTGTTTATTACGCCACCAGGATGGTGGCATTCACATCACAACGAAAGCGACGAAGTCGCTTGGGTTTTGCCCATGCAAGACGCCGGGTTGTACACGCATCAAAGAACGTTGGATATTCGATTCGTGGACGACGAGTTGGAATTGCATAAACAGGGGAAGATTCGCGGGTCGGCGTTTTCGGTGACAAACAAGCAGTACATCAACATGGTGGAAATGGGCGCGAAAGTGCCCATTCCAAGAGGGAAGGATAGCTCGATGAAGCGAAGTTATTCGAGAGAACACATGACGGACAGCGACGGCGAACATTAAACGCACAACACGCGCTCAAAGAATGAATAAAAAATGCGCGGGACGTGCGCGTGAAATGAAAAAAGAAATTGTACCACACAAGGACGTGTAATATAAATTTGCTTAAATTACTACATCATAACAACACAACAAAAGCAAACAAACAACGCGCGCGCGTTTAGTCATTCGCTTTTCTACAAACTATATCTAAACATTTACCTCTCCCACTCCTACTCTCTAGCCTTCGTTGACGTTGAGAATGAAACAAACAGACATCATCGCCGCGCAACACAGCAAGAGCGCTCGTTCGCTCGCTCTACCCGCCGCCGTCAATAACATGACGACTAAGACGTTCAGAGGGACTCTAAACACGCTCGTTACCGAAGCTCTCAAACTGTTTGGAACTAATTCACCGCGTAAAACTGCCATGGCAGGCCAATACACGCCTAAACCAAACTCAAACGCACAAAACGCAAATAAAGCTACGAAATAACTCTCTTTGAAAACCACCGTCCAAAAGAAAGATATCGCCGCAGCGAGAAAAACGTAGCGCAAACTTTTCCTGGTTTGCGCGATACTCGTATTATTGTTATCACCGCCACAACCATTTACGTTCGTGTGATGGCGTTTCCTTTGCACGGAAGACAGGATTGAATACGTCATTGATCCGAGCATTTTGCACGTCATGAAGAGCGAAAAGACGACGCCGTGGGGGACAAACCCGGAGATGGTTTGATCGGCATCTTTTCTCTTCTCTAACGCTGGCGTCCAAATGAAAACAAACACGTGCAAAGCAGCCTCGTAGAGTGAATTTGTGGTGCCGAGCGATAATAATTCAGGACGCGTGGCGACGATTTTGAACGATTCGAGTATGCCGCCTATCCTTTTCCTTCTCGTTCTCGTTCGTAAAGTTCGTTGCGGAGGCGTCTTTGTGGCCTCTTCTACGTCTTCTCCATCTTCCCCCTCTTCGTGCCCTTCCTCGGACGACCTATTCTCGTCGCATATCACTACTTCCTCATTCTCCTCGTCTTCTCGATTCACTTTCGTTTTGTTATTCACCCAGAGTGACGTGCATAAACAGCCGCACAAAAGCAGCGCCCCCGCTGCAACATCAAATGCCGGAGCGAACTCGTTCGGTTCCTTCTCGGTCACAAACAGAGACGTTTTAATTCTCAATTCCGGTAAAGGTCTTTCTACTCTCGCTTCGTCGGCCGTCTGTAACCTTGGCAACGTCCTCGATTGACTCCCGGTGTAATATCCGTTCTTCCTGGAAAACGCATCCACGACCGCGTTCCCTATAATCCCCGCAACTACCGCTGATACCGCGTTAAAAAACGTCGCCGATGCGAACAGTCTCGCTAAATTCCTCCTGTGAATTTTTTTGCGATCGCACTCAGCAATCGCCCACGCCTCGAACGAACTAAACAACAAAGAGTAACAAATCCCCCCTAAAACTCTCGCGAAATACAACGAAAACGCATCCGACCTTCGACTGCTAACCACGCACACAAACGCGTACGCGAAACCATACAATACGCAATTCACTTTATGCCCGTACCTATCCCCCAACGAGGCTACGATTGTTCCTAAAAACGCCGAAGACGCGTACCCGAGGACAAAAATAAAACCAATCGATTGCATCGTAAACCCGTGTTCGCGATACAACGCGTATAAATACGCGCCTTGAATCCAATCTCCAAACGTCGCGAACACGTACACAATGTTGTACCTCGTTCGCAAACGCGCGAATCGTTTTTCTTCTATCACGAGGTCGGTATTCGTCATCGTTTTTCGGTGATCATCATTACCTCCTCCTCCTCCTCCTCCTCCTCCTCCTCGAACCGGGGATAAAAACTCGTTCTTTTGTTCTTCCTCTCTTTTCCTCGTCTGCCTCGTCAACACGCTCGAAAACACGTGCACTAACACGCACGACCCACCGGCGACGACTAACAGGCAGTGCTCCGGGAAATCTCGCGCGAGCGATTCGAACGCCGACGCATCTTTGACGAGCATCGCGTCCTCGGAAGAGATCGTCACTCTCGAGTCGCGATAATACTAGGAAGACAAAGACGGCATTTCAAAGTCTTCTTCTTAGTTTTGGTGTCTGCAATCGTTTTTTGAGCGCATCATCGTCGTCGTCGTCGTCGTCGTCGTCGTCGTCGTCGCGACGCTTTCTTCGCGACGAAACCACCAAAGCATCGCATCTCGTTCGCGCAGTCCTCCTGTTCGTTTTACTAAGTCGCGATGAAAGAGGAGTCAGCGATTTTTTCTCTCTCTCTGTTTGTGCGTGCGTATTTCTGTTCAAACGCAATCACAAGAGGAGAGTCCATCAAGCTTCCCTTTTTCTTGAGAAGGGGTTTAGGGTTTTTTCATTTAGGGTTTAGGTTCATTTTTTTCCCTCTCTCGTCTCGTCTTCTTCGCCGCCACTAATTATTTCCGCACTTTTACACGTTAAAAAAAAAGCGGATCTTTCGCGCGTGTTCTTCTTTCTCGCGCGTGTTCCCGTGTGCGATACTTCGAAGACGAAGCCGCGAAGACGACGAGCATCTTCCTTCCTTCCTTTCGAGAGAGAGAAGAATCGATATATATTTTTATAGAGATTGCCATTTTTGGTGCGTCTGACGAAGCATTGAATCGAAAAAAAAAATGAGCGAATTACTTGGCGGCGATACGGCGTACATGCTCGTCTGCATGGCGCTCGTAAACCTGATGACGCCCGGCCTCGCGTTCTTTTACGGAGGTTTAGTGCGATCGTCGAACGTTTTATCCATCATGGCACAAAACTACGCCAGCATGGGTTTATTGACGATCATTTGGGCAGCTTGGGGGTACTCCCTGTGCTTCGGCGAAAGCCAAGGCGATTTTATCGGGAACCCGAAATCGCATTATTTCTTGGAGAATACGAATAATAACTCACCAGCATCGACGATTCCAGGACTCGTGTTTTGCGGATTTCAAGGGATGTTTGCAGTGATTGCACCAGCTTTGATGACCGGCGCGTTTGCCGATCGCGTGAACTTTGGACCGTACATGGTCTTCATCGCACTCTGGGCACACTTGGTATATTTCCCGGTCTGCCATTGGATTTGGGGCGGTGGCTGGATGGCCAAACAAGGCGTTTGGGATTTTGCCGGTGGGATCGTCATTCACGTGACGGCTGGTTTTTCCGCGTTGGCGACAGTTGTCGCGTTACCGTCGAGACACCACTTGGACGCAAGCGTGGAGAATAAACCACACAACGTCCCGTTTGTCGCTCTCGGTACTGGCTTGCTCTGGTTTGGTTGGTTTGGCTTTAACGGTGGTTCTGCGCTTGCTGCAAACAGTCAAGCCGCGTATGCCTCGATCAACTCGGAAATTTCTGCATCAGCCGCGCTTTTTGGGTGGATGATGTTTGAATGGGTTTTCGAAGGCAAGCCGACTTTGATTGGCGCGTGCGTTGGAGCTATCGCTGGTTTGGCTACAATTACCCCAGCGGCTGGTTTCGTCGACCCGTGGTCTGCGTTGTTGATTGGCTTCTTGTGCGTGCCGTTTTGCTATGGTTGCATCGAGATTACGAAGAGGTATAAACTCGATGACGCTTTGGACGTCTGGGCCGTTCACGGTATGGGCGGTTTCTTGGGCACCGTCTGTGTTGGTATCTTTGCCACAGACGAAGTATCCGGCGGCGTCGACGCGAGCGGCAAGCAATTCGGCATCCAATTGTTGGCAGCGGGTGGCATTGCCGCATACTCTTTCATCGTCGGCTTTGTCTTGATTAAAGTCATCGACAAGTTTTCAAAAGTCGCAGTCGACCCGGACACGTATGCGAAAGGCTTGGATGTTTCCATCCACGGCCATGAGGCGTATTTTGATGGCTCAAACGACGGGACCAAGAAGACTACTATTGGAGTTTAATTCTTTATAATAAAAGGATATCGCTCTTACGTTCTTAAGAAGAAGAACACCCAATGATACTTAATTATAATATGGGATGATAATACAGGCACGATGCTATTAATATGTCAACAATTTAATAACGATCAAGACTTCCATTAATATGAAGTAATATGTATATATTTAGATCAAGAGTTAACGCGCGTGCCGAGAACGAAGTTTTAATATTTATTTAATAATAAGATTACAAAACGACTTTATTTGTATGCGGTTTCGCCCCTACCCTTTTCGCTTCGCAATGAATCACTTTAGTTGAAGCATAGAACAAAGGTTAATCAGACGTAGCCCAGGGGAGGAGCACAATTTAGAAGAGAGTAAAGAGAAAAAAAACAATTTGCAAGCGAAAAGCGAAATTAGTACTTGTTGTTTTTAAAATCGTATCATAGTAACGTGCAATCAATAAGAATACTTTACGTAAATAAAACATTCTTCATTATGAAAGCCGCTCTTTCTTTATTATTTCATATAATTGCGTTCTAAATGCACAAAAAAGGGCGTGCAATTTAGTAGAAGCCGAAGCCCTTGGCCGCGTTGGTCAAGACGTTGGCGTGAACCGGGTCCGCGGTGTGCGCGGTCCAGTTGGCGATCGGACCTTCTTG
>MDSZ01201898.1_pt1 | contig 11102 bp, 15 predicted proteins | sample 811201 | NCBI WGS metagenome assembly MDSZ01 (sample SAMN05326647, study PRJNA326480) | marine metagenome | isolation source: seawater | place: Indian Ocean: North | collected 2010 | reverse complement strand
GTCAACAGCATTATTTGGCGGCGGAACTATGATAGTAACTAGAGACGGTCAATTTATAGTAAAAGACACTAATAATAAAATTTTAAAAGGACAGGAAGCGCAAGACTATATAGATGCTGCAAATGCTAAAAAACAAAAATTTGACCAAGAAAATGCGGCGGGTAAAAAATTGGGGCAGATTACAGCCGAAAGAGCTGACAAAGTTTACGAGAAGGCTGAAAAAGTTACTGAATCTATAGACAATATTAACAGAGCAATAAAAGCACTTGATGACGGTGCAATGTCAGGTTTCTTAGAAAATTACTTTCCCGACATTAGAAGGGCATCGGCTGAACTAAGAACAGCAATGAACTCTATGGCTTTGGATACCATTGCCGCCGCAACATTTGGCGCATTATCTGAAGCTGAAATGAATTTTGCTATAGCAACATCTTCCCCGCCTGACCTAAGTCCAGTACCTTTGAGAGAATGGTTGATAAAAAAACGCAGAGACCAAGAAGCCGCCAGAGTTGCCTTAGAAAGAGCGGCGGCTTACCTAGCTAGACCGGGAAATACTCTTGAAGGTTTTATAGATGAACAAATAAAAACAAGGGAACAAAACGAGGCAAGCAACAGGTATATTTCCAAACCATTAAATGACTTATTAGATTTAGCTGAAAAAGTCGCTAACGGTACAATACAAATGGGCATTCAAGAAAAGAAAGAACTAATAGAAGCAATTAAGCAAAAGCAAAATTCGAGTTAATAACATGGATGTAAACGAAGCTATATCAGCCTTAGAAGCGCAAATTGCAGAAGAAGAAAAAAGTGATTCCACTGGACTTGATGCTGAACTAAAATCATTAATAAAACAGACTAACCTTTTACCACCTGACCCTGAAGTAAAAGAAGACCAAAGGGGTTTTCTAAAAAGAACGGCTGATTGGTTTAAGGGTGGCCAAAGAGATAGCACTATACCAACTATTGCTGAAATGGCTCTAGGCAATACTGCACAAAAACTAGCGTTAGATGGTAGGCAAGCTACACAACTTGCAGCACTTATTTCAACAACAGCTAGTGATGATAGATTGCGAAGGGGCATTAAAAAAATATTGCCTGATGCTAATTTTACTAATGATGAATATGGAAATTTAGTTGTTATTTCACCAGTAACAGGAAAAGGTACACCGAAAGATAGTCAATATGTTAGATTTTACCCAAATCCAAAAGGTTTAGATAAGACAGATTTATTTCCATTAACAGCTGCAGCGGGTGGTGGTGCTGTTCTTGCGGGCGGTGCTGCACTTTTGGGTATTCCTGCGGGCGGTTATTTTGGATCTGCTTTGCTTGGTATGGCTGAAGGCGGTTTGGCTGAGTTAATAAGTTCTAGACTAACAGGTAGCGTTTATAAAATTTTTGATATTCCTTTAAGCGGTCTAGGTGGTGTATTAGGCAAAGCGGGTATGGACAAGGCTGCACAATTGCTAACAGGAATTGTTTCTAAGCTAAAAACAAAACCTTTTTCAGTCATAGATAAAACAACAGGTAATTTAAAAAAATCAGTGCAAGATGATTTGCGGTCTAATGGCATAGACCCTGATGGTATTAGTGAAAAGTTAGCGCAACAAATAAATGAGGCATCAAGTAGGTCGGTTGACGGTCAAGCTGTAGCAGCAACCACAGAAGCACAAAGTCTGCCTGTTCCTGTTCCACTTACAAAAGGGCAAGCGTCAGGCAATCCGAGCGATCAATTAATGGAAGACGCAATTACAAAAGGTGTTTACGGAGAAAGTAACAAAACTAAAATTGATGATATTTTGACAAAACAAACTGATAGAATAAATGAGAATGTTAGTTTTATTGAAGAAAGTTTAGGCGGTGGTGCGCCAAAACCGTCAACGATTGAAGTCGGTGAAAATATTCAAAGTACATTAAATAATATAAGACGCACTGAAAAACGAAGGGCAACTGACCTTTTTACAGAAGCGGGTGAAAAAGGTTATGCATTTATACCGACACAACACGCAGGGGAAGTAAGTGACATTTTAAGAAAAAGTGTCGACAGCTTTCCTAAATCAGAAATAGAAAATGTTTCTAAACTTATAGATGACATGGATGAAATACTGTCATCTGGCGGTGATATCAAAAGCTTGTTCGATATCAGAAGGCAACTTAATGGTTTTCAAAAAGGTTCACCGTCACAAGCAGCTGCAACAAGGCTAAAAAACACTTTAGATAGTGTATTAGATGGATTGGTAGAACAAAAATTGCTTGACGGAAATCCTGAGGCTGTAGCTGCACAAATGAAGGCTATAGCAAACTATAGAGATTATGCGTCACGTTGGAAAGATAAAGGTATTCTAAGGACATTAACAGAAGTAGAGCCAAATAGTGGCAGTTTACAACTCAAAAAAGACCCTGCGGAAATAGCAAATTTCTTGTTTAATTCGTCAGGAACAAAATTAATTAAACAACCAAAATTAAGAAATGATTTAAGAATATTAAAGGCTGAACTTCCCGAGGCAGCTTGGAACCAAATACGGCAAGAGGCTTTTGCAACTATTGTTAGACAAGCAAATATGCCGCAAACAGGGACAGCACAAATAAAATTATCTGGTGTCAAAATGAGTAACTTTTTATTCAAAATGACACAGGAAAATCCAGAAGTTATGAGGGGTTTATTTTCAGCTGATGAAATTAAATTGATGAAACGATTTGCTTCAGTAGCAAGAAGGGTAACAGACACAACTAAAAATGCTTCAAATTCAGCTTATGCAGCCGCAGGGATTTTATCACAATTATATAGAGCATTAGATATGAGTAGAATGGGACGTTTGGTTAGCAGTGTACCGTTTCTAAACACTATTCAAAGATTTGTAGCGGGTGAAGCAGCTGAAGAGGCAAGTCCACAAATGTTTAGAAGACCGAGTGTCGGGGCAGCAATAGGCGGGGCAGTCGGTGGAAGTGAAGAATTTGACCCAATGCAAAAACGAGCAGCTGAACTTGGTGGCAACCGAATACCGCAAGCATATTATTAAAAGGATAAACCATGAAAATTGAGGCAATGGATGACGAAACAGTTCAAGGCATTATTCAAAAAGCTGTTGAAGATGCGGTCGATTTTATAGAAGCAGAAATTACTGAACCGCGCTTAAAATCACAACGCTACTATGATGGCGAGGTGGATATAGGTTACGAGGATGGTCGGTCTAGAGTTGTTGCAACTAAATGTCGAGAAGTTGTTAAAAGTTTAAAACCATCAATTCAGCGTGTTTTTCTAAGCACTGAAAACGTTGTGGAATTTGTCCCGAGAATGCCAGAAGATGTTCAAATGTGTGAACAGATGACAAAATTTGCAAATTATAAATTTATGCAAAACGACGGTTATAGGCTGCTAAATGATGTTTTTCAGGATGCTATGGTTAAGAAAACAGGCATAGCAAAAGTCATGTATGAGGATATGTCAAAAAGCGAAATACATGAATTTAGAAATTTAACAGATGAAGAATTTAACTATTTAATAGAGCCTGATGAAGTAACAGTGATAGAGCATACAAAAATAGTTGAAGCGTCAACAGAAGACGAAGAAGGTTTAGAAGTTGAAACTGTTATTCATGATGTAAAAATTAGCAGACTAAAAACACAAGGTGATATTTCTATAACATCTATACCGCCTGAAGAATTTTTTGTTGATAGAAACGCACGAAGCATAGATGACTTTTTTGTAATTGGTCATAGAACAGATATGACCATTGGTGATTTGCTTGCAATGGGTTTTGATCATGAGGAGGTGCATAATCTTCAAGGTGACATGGCAACTTTTGAAGCTGAAAGTGAGTTTGAACGTAGAAACTATGCTGTTGATGAAGATGATGACGAAAGCACAGACCCAACAAGTAGAAAGGTTGTTGTAACGGAAGCTTACATGAAATTGGACAAAGAAGGTACTGGCAAACCTTTAATGTATCAGTTTATTCTGGGCGGCTCACATTATAAGGTTTTATCTTGTGAATTAGCTGAACAAGTACCTTTTGCTATTTTTGAAGTAGATCCAGAACCCCATGCTTTTTTTGGTAGCAGTTTAGTTGACCTCGTAATGGATGATCAAGATGCAGCAACTTCTATGCTTAGAGGTGTTTTAGACAATGTTGCATTAACAAATAATCCCGGACTTGAAATAGTAGATGGACAGGTTTCAGTAGATGATTTGTTAAATAATGAAATTGGTAGAATTGTTCGCGTTAAACAGCAGGGTGCTATTCGTGAACAAGTTGTTCCTTTTACAGCGGGGTCAACACTTCCTGCACTACAATACTTTGACAGTCTAGTTGAAAATAAAACAGGTGTCAGTAGAGCCTCACAGGGTTTAAATGCTGATGTTTTGCAATCAGCAAGTGCAACAGCTATTGCAGCAACGATGCAAGGGGCAGCCGGTCAAGCAGAAGTGATATCGAGAAATTTAGCTGAAGGTGGCATGAGAAGACTTTTTAAACTGATAGCAAACTGCATAATTAATAATACAGATAAGGAAGAAATTATCAGACTTAATAATGAATTTGTGTCAGTTGACCCGAAAAGTTGGAATGCAGATGCCGATATGATGGTGAATGTTGGTATAGGAACAGGACGTGAAGCTGAAAAATCTGCTGTTCTGCGAGAAACATTACAAATGCAAATGAGTGTTTGGCAGCAATACGGTCCAACAAATGGTTTAGTTACAATGACAAATGTCAGAAATACATTAGCTGATTTATTAAATAGTGTCGGATTAAGAAATACAGATCGTTATTATTTGCCTGTTACTCAAGAAAGTGAACAACAATTAATTAATCAGAAAAAACTAGAAGCAGAACAGCAACAGCAAATGATGCAACAAGGTCAACAGCAAACAGATCCAAACCAAGCATTTATGGCAACTGAGCAAATGAAAGCACAAACAAGAGCGCAAGTTGACATGGCAAAACTACAGTTAGATGCACAAAAAATGGCTAGTGACAATGAATTTAGAATGCATGAGTTAGCAATGAAAGATGATTTGCAGCGTGACGAAATGGTGCAAGATTTAGCCGTAAGGGTAGCTGAAATATTAGGGAAATATGAAACGGCAGTTGACACAACAGCAATAAAAGCCGAACAAGATAAAGTAAGACCACACAACAAAGAAATGATGGATGGATTACAAGAAACGAGCTATTAGAGCCAGAAATTTGTTAGGAAACGAAGAATTTCAGGGCATTATGAAGGATTTGCGAGAAGACCAATTACGTCTTATTGCGAATACGAGTGCGTCAGAGGTGGAAAAACGTGAGGATGCTCACGCCATTTATCGGGCGTTAAATGAAATTGAGTTTTTACTAAGGGCGGATGTAGACGCTGAAAAACTCATAGAACGAAAGGCAAGGGACGCTCATGAGCAGCACTGAACCTAACACAGGCAGTATAGACGATATTGCAAGTTTAATATCTGAACCGCCGCAAAAATTAGAAGATAATCTGGACGAAGTTGCTGAAGCAGTTATTGAGGAACCTCAGGACACTGAGACTGAAGAAACGGTAGAAGTAGCCGAGAGCGAGGATGTCGCTGACCACGAAAGCGATGAAGTAGAAGAAATCGTGGATGAGGATGGGCTAAATGACGACGAAGCCGTTCCCCTAGAACTTTCTGATGATATTGAACTTGAGTATAAAAGCGATGGTGAAATTAAGAAGGCAACCATAGGGGAGCTAAAGCGAAGTGCCGCAGGACAAGACTACATCCAAAAGGGTATGGAACAAAATGCAAAGGTTAAAAAAGAACTAGAGCAACTTACCCAAACAATGCAACAAGATCGTGCAAAGTTGAATGATTTTTTGCAAGCTATTGAAAACGGTGACGTTCCGCAAAAACCTATAATGCCTTCAAAGGAACTTCAAGAAAGTGACCCTTTTGGTTATTTAGAGGCAATGGAAGAATATCGGCAAAACGTAACTGCATATGAGGAGTTTAAAGCGAAAGCTGATGAACAACTTGCAGCTGACGAACAACTGCGTATTCAAGAAGAACAAAAGTATGCATCTGAACAGGCTGATCTTTTGCGAAAGGAAATGCCAGAGTTGAATGACCCTGAAAAAGGCAAACAGCTTTTAGAAGATATTCAAACTGTGGCAGTAGAATATTATCAAGTTCCTCCGCAAATTCTTGGCAGTTTAAAACATACATGGGAATTCAAGATTATGCGTGATGCCGTAGCCTATCGCAAACTGCAAACATCTAAAAAAGTTGTTGAAAAGACTAAAGGTGCAAGACCAATGGTCAAAGCGGGTGCGAAAAAAACAGCTAGTTCAACTAAAGTCATGAAACAAAAGCAAGCACGTTCTTCGATGCAAAAGTCGGGCAGCGTTGATGACGTTGCTAAATTTCTCTTGTCTTAAAGAAAGGACACTATCATGGCCGTAACTGCCAACACAAACGAAACATACGATGTTTCGACAATAAGAGAGGATTTATCGGAGGCAATGGCTTCGATAACGCCAACCGAAACTTTGCTGATGTCAAGTATCGGAACACGCAATGTTGACAACACTTTTTTCGAGTGGAGTGAAGTTGACTTAGCGGCAACTGGTGCGAACCGCCAAATCGAAGGCGACGTTGGACTTTCAAATACTGCTCCAACAAATGCCGTAAGAAAAGGCGGATACACGCAAATTTCAGCGAAAGTGGTCGAAGTATCTTCAACCAACCAAGCTGTTAACGGCGTTGCAAATGCTCAAACAGTTGCAAAACAAGTTGCTTACAAACTGAGCGAGTTAAAACGTGACATGGAGGCAATGCTTCTAGACAACGTGGCGGCAAACGCAGGTGCTTCTGGTACTGCTAGACAGACTGCGGGTCTGCCTGCTTATCTTACTACTAACGTGTCTCGTGGTGCTTCTGGTGCTAACGGAACAACGTCAGGAACAGGGGAAGCGGGTCATGTTGATGCTGCAGCAACAGATGGGACACTACGCCCTATCACTGAGGCTCTACTCAAGGGCGTGATTGCTGATTGTTGGAACTCAGGGGCTACACCTAAAATTGTTATGTGTGGTTCAGCGCAAAAGCAAAAAATCTCAACCTTTACTGGTAACGCAACACGTTTCAAAGAGGCCGAGGACAGCAAGCTAAATGCAGCGATTGACGTATATGTTAGCGACTTCGGAGAGGTTCAAATCGTACCAAACCGTCATATGCGTGTTAGAACAGTAAGCAGTGTAGATTACACTCCAGACGTTCTAGTGCTTGACCCTTCATATGCAGAAGTTGCTTACTTGCAAACTGCGAAGCAAGAGCCGTTAGCGAAAACTGGTTTGTCTGAGCGTAGACTAATTTCTTGTGAGTATGGCTTGCAAGTTACTTCGCAAAAGGCACACGGTATCGTAGCAGATATCAACGCATCATAAAATTAGGTGGGGCAGAAATGCCCCATCACTACGGAGGACATTATGAAAGTAAAAATAACAACTGATAGAAAACCTTTTGTTAATGGTGCGCCTGCAAACAATGGTGACGAAATAGAAGTTGACGCAGCCGAGGGCGCAATTTTGTTACAAGCGGGTTTTGCATTAGAGTTAGGTGCATCAAAACCAAAACGTGCCAGAACTGCAACGGGTAAACTCAAAGCAGACGACCCCACAACACCAGATGTTAATGAAGCGTGGGAAGACGGTAAAGGGCCATCTAAAAAAGCAAAGAAAAAGAAAGCTAAAAAATGAGTGTTGCAACAAAATATTTTGACGAAGATGGTAAAATTGTAATTAACCGTAGTCAGGATATTCAGCGCATTTTAGATTTTAACAAAGAGCGTAATATTGACGGTCACAATCGCAAATCAGATATGAGGCTTGCGGGGTCAATACCGTTTGTTGTTATCGAAATGTGGATGAAGGAATGCGGTGCAAAATTAGGTAGCCCAGAACTGAACGCTTACATTAAGAAAAAATTAATGTCAGGTGAGTTTAGTAAGTTGGTGGCTAACGGTTACTAAATGGATCTGCCCAAGGTAAATATTGCTGTTGCTGCGAGTGCGGTGGTCGCGATAGTCTCTACGATTGGCGGTGGCATATGGTATGCAAGTTCACAAGCATCAATTATAGAAAGTCTTACTGAACAGGTTGAAACTCTTACAATAGAAAACAACGCAACTGATCGCACTAATTTAATTCGGGATGTGGAAGAAAATACAGAACGAATAGAAGAATTGATAGATTATGTAATTTCTTTAGAAGAAGAAGGTGAAGAAACCTTGGAAGACGTATACACCGAATTTGAGGATGTGTATGAAACGCAAGAAGGTTTTATTCTCCAATTCAATCAAATCGTAAAATTGCAAGCTAGAGTAAAAACTTTAGAAAACACATTAGAATTTATAGCAAGACGCCCAATGAATAACGATGGGAGATAAAAAATCGATCCTATTAGTTTATTATCGTCAATCAAATTAGGCGTTACCGCAGGAAAATCATTGGCCTCTCTTAGCAAAGAAATCGGTAACTTTTTCGATGCTACGGATAACGCAAAAAAGAGATTACAAAAAAAAGGTATCACTACTAAAGATGTCAAGAGTGAGGCTTATTCACGTTGGGCGGCAGAGATCCAAGCCGCAGAAGCTGAACAGCAGCTTAAAGAGTGGGTCTGTGATGTAAGGCAATCGGGGTTAGGCCCATCTCATTGGAACACTTTATTGAAGATCAGAAGGGAAGTTTTAGCAGAAAAGCGCGAAGCAGAGCGTATAGCGAAGCGTGAGGCACAGGAAAGAGCTGATTTGGCACTTACCACCGCTTCAATCATTTTGCTTCTCACAGCGGCTTTTATTGGCTCTACTTGGTGGCTGCATCATATGGGGTGGATTGATGTCCGAGACTATTTTAGGTGAAAGCAGTCGAGCGCGGCAAGAAATGGGCCGTTTACGATAAAAATGGACGTTTAATAATATTAGGTTATAATAGGCGCATATGTCAGGAGTACGCAGATGGCAGATTTCGAAAAACTCGACAAAGACAAAAACGGAAACCTAAGTAAACAAGAATTTTTGGCGTTGGAAGTAGAAGACCGAAAATTAAAAATTGCCGATGCAGGTGAGAAGAGAAACACGGAGCGATTGCTAGTAAAAGCTTGCTGTGCAGGAATGTTGCTGTATCCCTTTATAATTCTTTTGGCTTCAGTATTAGGTTTTGAAACAGCGGCAAGTTTAATAACAGATATTGCCAGTGTTTATGTTGTGGCGGCTAGTGGCGTTGTTGTAGGATATTTTGGGTTTAATAGCATAAGGGATAAAAACGCATGATAGACAAGCTGATAGGCCCGGTAAGTGGCATTCTCGATAAGGTAATACCTGACAAGGATCAGGCTGCTAAACTAGCTCACGAGGTGGCTACAATGGCTGATAAGCATAGTCAGGAGCTTGCATTAGCACAGCTAGAAATATTGAAAGCTGACGCGAAAGGCAACTGGTTCCAATCGTCTTGGAGGCCACTCATCGGATGGCTCGGAGGAATTGGCCTTGGTGTAAATTACATAGTAAGCCCAATTTGTGCGGGTTTTGGTGTAAATATTCCTCAAGCAGATATGTCAGTAATGATGCCCCTTTTATTGGGAATGTTAGGAATGGCAGGCGCAAGAAGTTTCGATAAACTAAACAAAACGGATACAAAAAAATGAGTTTCAAATTATCAAGTAGATCGCTAGGCAAACTTGAGGGTGTCCACCCTGATATGGTTGACACTGTGCAAAGAGCGATAGAACGCACAACTGTTGATTTCGGAGTTACATATGGTGTTAGAACTCAGGAAGAACAGCAACGTCTTTTTGACATGGGGCGCAGTCAAACAATGAAGTCTAAGCATTTAATTCAAGACAGTGGATTTTCACACGCAGTTGATTTAGTTGCCTATGACGGTTCAAATGTTGTCTGGGAAATAAACGTTTATGACGACATTGCGGATGCAATGGCTAGTGCGGCCAAGGAAGTAGGCTGTCGGCTTAGATGGGGTGCAGCATGGCACATAGATGATATAGGTGATTTTGAAGGTTCTATGGAAGATGCTATGAATGAATATATAGATTTAAGACGTTCACAAGGGCGCAGACCGTTTATAGATGGCCCCCATTTTGAACTAAGATAAAAAAAGGGGTGCATCGCTCATACTCGACACACCCCACCACGATAATCGCGACTGTGCAAATCCTCTATAAAGGTTTTACCAAGGTCGTGCAAGTGGTTTAACAATTTTTGATGCTACATCACTAACATCGCAATAACCTTCTTGAGCATTTATTTGATCGTAGAGTGTATTATTATTTAGTAGTACACTCCAACAATCATCCTCAGTAGGAAACCAAATGCTAACATACATTATATGATCGAGAAGTGGATATCCAAGTGTTAAAAGCGTGTAATATTCCATTGTGTTTTCTGCTCGTTTTTTTTATAAGAAATTAGGGGAGGCAAATGCCATTAAGTTAAGTGATGTTCGTTAATGTCGTTTAATCTCCTCCCCACGAATATTCCACGGCACTTTAGGCAAACTTATTCTGTGATTTTTAATTTTCTTTTTATCAGTTTCTATTGATGTTTTGCCGCCATACTGTTTTGCAAATTCAACACCAAATCTAAATGCGTGTGTTCTTAATTGATGACTGTCTATTCCCATTGCTCGTGAAGCTTCAACTATTGTCAAATGACTAAACATTTCTAATAATTCTTTTACTTCAATTGCTTGTTTTTTTCTTAACTCCTCCCAAGGTTTCATATTCTAACTCCTTCCTCCCTTAGTTTTGTAATTAATATTTTCATTGCTTCCTGTGCATCCCTATAGTCTTGCTTAACTGAGGGCGGTGCGTTGGGTAGTAAGGCTAGGGGTTCTAGCCTATCTATTTCCCTTTTTATACTGTCTCGAGTATCCCTATCCTCTGGTTTTATCTCCATTGTATTTATCCTTATGCCTGAAATAAGTTTTTAAATTTATTTTATGGGGTGTTTTTTGCCTTCTGTTTTCATACTGACAAGCGTGGCGCATAGTAGCGCACCCGTAACAATCGCAGTCAGGATTTAAAAATTCATCTTCATCATATGGATTTTCATATGGGTTGTTTATTCTTTCCATTG
>MDSZ01126780.1_pt1 | contig 11102 bp, 10 predicted proteins | sample 811201 | NCBI WGS metagenome assembly MDSZ01 (sample SAMN05326647, study PRJNA326480) | marine metagenome | isolation source: seawater | place: Indian Ocean: North | collected 2010 | reverse complement strand
GCACCGTTCATAACAGCTAGACGCCCTTTTTCTTTTATCTCGGATTTTTGTTTATCACTAAATGAATTTGGAAAAGATCGGAATGGTTCAAAGAAGGCACTTTCCTCAGCAACGTCTACTACATGGGTTTTGATAGTGACCTCATATCCTTTCAAAACAACTTTTGGGATGGAAATTCCAGTATTTAGGCCCATAGACATATTAGTAATCTGTTCATCAAAATACCTTGGGAAATCCAACAGTCTAGAAATATAGATATCATAATCCTCAACTGTTTCGAATGGCATGGCTTTATATAAACGAGCCAAACCTGTATGAAAACCAGAATCTGCATTAAATGGCATATAATAATCTTTGTATTCAATACTTTTGATTCGACTATTTATAATGCGGAGAAAAATCTTATGATTTACCCTATCTTTTTTTGAAAGAGTATTTAGTTGAATCTCTTCTAATCGTGATAAAATAGAATTCCAAAACTTTAGGTTCTTTTCCATCTGTTCATTAGAAACAGATGGCATGCGATCATTTAATGTATGATTACCAGAATAAGTGGCACTAATTGGATTATTAATTAATTCATATTGACGTGCATCGGAAAAAATTTGGTATAGTTCCTTTTTAACATCTTGCTTGACACAAGATACAAAGCATAAAATAATCCAAAGAAATAAAATCCATTTTTTCAATTTCATATGATTCAATTTTCCCTCCTCAATGGGGTCTAATTGTAATGAAAGACAATCTTGTTTACAAAAGAAAAAATTGAAGATATTTAATCAATAATAGAGAGTCAATTCTTAAATACTTTAGAATAAATCATTTTTAATTCTTAATTCCCATCTCATTCTTGTAAGCTTCATATACTTCATGAAAAAGTTTTATATCTGATTCAAAGCTTTCTGGAAGAAGGGGTCCAAAAGAAAATCTAAAGAATCGCTCATATGGTGTTTTATAATTAGGATCCTTAGAATGAGGGCGAGCCATATCACAGTCAAAAGCACAAAGAATAGCTGCACCCCGTTTGAAAAGTCGTTTATTCAATTCATCACTAGTCATACCTTCGGGCAACTCAAGCCAATGATAAAAACCTCCATTGCCGGTATAGACACCTAAACCCATCTCCTTAAATGCATTACCATACCGTTCCCGTTGCCAACTATAATGTTTTTCAATAGCTTTTCGAGCTTTTTCTACTCGCGTGGCTTCAAGAAGTTTTACTGCATAATGCTGAGAGGGGTGGCTCACACCGCCCATTCCAAAGCTTGAAAAATTTGACATGATTTCTATATTTGTCCTACTAGCAATAATCCAACCAATCCTAATCCCTGGAGACTGGAGTCCTTTTGTGCAAGCGCCAGAAAGAAAAATATTACTGCTATCAATATCTTTAACAAATTCAATACCACTAACTGATGGAGAGTGAAACATTTCATATGCCTCATCAAGTAAGATACCATTACCAGGCTTTTCTGCAATTTCTATTAATTCACGTAACTCTTCTCCAGAACGAGTTTGCCCTGAAGGATTTTGCGGATTTGATATAATGGACAAAATCGCTGTTTCATCATCTAAATTATTTCTACCAAAATATTCTTCATTATCTGGATGAAAATTATTTTCTTTTGTGAAGGGTACAGTCTCATAATCAGAATTAGTTTGTGTCATGATATCAAGGTAAGCAGGCCATTCAATATTCCCGATTCTCACCTTTATATGCTTTTTTAAGAATGCCATTACGGTAAAAATACCAGGCCTACCTCCAGCAAATATCATAACATTCTCTGATGCAATATTTGAACCATAGCGTGAGTTATAGTAATCAACAATGGAATTACGCAATTTAGGATGCCCCCATGCCTTAGGATAAAATCGATCCTCAAAAGTAACTTCAACGCTCCCTGGCAACTCTGGGCCACCAAATTTTTCTAATGGTGTAGTTAAGGGAAATCCTTGGGACCAGGGGTGTGTACCTTCGGTACCCATAAAACTACCAAAAGTATCTCGAAAAGCGTAAAGAGTTTCATAAATACCCATTGGAGGAACATGTGATAAAAATTGAGTCATCTAGCTAAAAAGTTTTATGAATAAATTTTGATTAAATCTTCATATCCACCAATAGGCTCACCATCAATTACAATTTGTGGAACCGTTGTTGCTTTACCAACTTCAAGTAATTTAGATCGATCCCAACCTAAAATCTCAATATTGATTTCTTCATAGTCCCATCCTTTTTCATTAAAAAATCGCTTGGCAAGATCGCAATAACTACACCAATTAGTGGTATAAATTTTTATGGATTTTTTCAAAAAAACTATTTTTCGTGCTTTTCCGCAACTATCAATATTTTATGGATTGCGTATAAACCACCCAATGATAAAACCCAACCTACAATAAAATAAAAAAATTCCATTAAATCAATTTCCTTTGAGTTAATTACTATTTTCAGCTGTTAATTTACAGTTTTAAAACAATTACCTCTAACTTGAATATTCGGCTAGTGAATATTAAACTCATAAAGGAAAAGTATGATAAAATATATTCGTTTCGCAGCCGCGCCTACTCTAACAGCCTTTGGAGCATTCTTTGCCTTAAAAGGTGAGCATTGGATGTGGGTCTATTTTGCAATTTTTGCATTAATTCTCATTATTGGTGATTCCGCTTTCGGTGATAACAGTAAAAACCCAAAATATTTCTCAACTAAAATTTTGAATTTTCTACTATATATTAATTTTCCATTTCTTTTTATTGCCGTCTTTGCAAGTATATTAATGGTAGGTGATTTTCCTCTCCCAGATTGGGCTTCCTCTTTTATGATTGCACGAGATAATACAAGCATATATCATTTGATAGGATATTTATTTGTAATGGGTTTATTAGTTGCATCTGCAGGAACAAATATAGGTCACGAACTTACTCATCGTAAAAAAAATAAATTTGATATGTTTCTAGGCAACTGGTTTTTAGCATTTACGTGGGATTGCGCTTTTGCAATTGAACATGTTTATGGACATCATAAATATGTCGCGACTGAACGAGATCCAGCTACAGCAAAACGAGGTCAAAATCCGTATGCATTTATTTTACGATCAACTTATTTATCACACCGAAATGCTTGGATCATTGAAAATAGTCGGCTAAAAAGATCAGGACATAACACCATCAGTTTACAAAATAGGATGATAATAGGATATTTTAGATCAGGATTACTCACAGCAGGTGCATTTTACTTGAGTGGATGGGCAGGGGTAATAATGTTTTTACTAATTGCAACTGGCGGAAAAATTATGCTTGAAGGTGTTAATTACATGGAACATTATGGATTAGTTCGTGAAGAAGGAGCTCCAATAGAGCCTAAACATTCATGGAATACAAATAAAAGAATTAGCAGTATACTACTTTATAACTTAACTCGTCACTCATCTCATCATGAGAATTCTTCATTAGAATATTGGGAATTAAAAGCATATCCAGGGGCCCCAAAAATGCCCTTAGGATATTTGTCCTGTGTTTATTTAGTTTTATTTACACCTTGGATTTACCATCGAATAATGGCACCAAAGCTAAAAGAATGGGATAAAAAACTGGCCAATAATGCAGAAAAAAATCTTGCTAAAAAACAAAATGAAGCTAGTGGGTTATCTTATTTAATGGCTAATTAGAATTTTCTTTTTTAACTAAATATACTGAAGCTGTATCGCTATTGAAGGCGGTAAACATCCCCAATCCACCTTTAATATTTGAATAAGGTTCATTTAAATCTCTAGAGTCCTGACCGCTTGATTGATATAAAAGTACATAGTCAGTTTGAACATGGAAAAGAACAATATCATGACGTCCAAAATGAGTTACAACTGTAGGTAAAATAGTATACGATGTATCTGCGAAAGGTTGAGACACAAAACGTTTCCATCTTGGTGGGGCTTGTTTTTCTAAAGGATTAGGGTCCGTTTCAACATTATCCATTAATAGATAATGGTATAATTCATTTGGATTATCCCAATCCAGTTTAATTCTATTAGAATCTGCTACAATCCAATTAATATAATCTCTATTTCTTTTGAATTCTGGAACCCAAAGTGTATCAATTGAGGCAGAAAAACTGTCTGGCTTAGCTGGAACAATAGTCTGCGATGTCAATTTTTGATCCATATAGTTTATTTCTAATTGAAAAGTATCACCGACTCCAACAATCAGGTCACTATCTGGATAGTGATATGTAAGAGAAAACGTAGTATCAGTCTCGGTTGTGTCATATGCATATACAGGCTCAAGAGCAAAATTTTCATTTCCTCTTGAAAGAATTACTTCAGCAGAATCAACAGGAGTAGGTTCAGTACTCTCATCATCTAAAGCGAGCGTAGACATTAATATTATATCTTTAACTGGTTGCCCAGCATAAATATAGGCACGAACTACAATTAAATTTTCATCCGGAACTGGTTTGAGAGTATCCTCACAACTTACTGATAGAAAGAATGTGATCGTCAGATACAAAAAGAATAATTTTTTATTCATAAATCAGCCTTATTTAAGTGAAACCTTAAAAAATAATGTTATTGTCATAGGTAATAACATCATATCCGATACAACAACTGGAACAACATCGAGGTCATATTCACGATAATTTACATTTTTGTTATTCAATAGATTAAACACAGAAAAACCGATATCCCATTTAAATGCCGGAGTGTCTAATTGGCGAAATACACTTATATCAACCCGTTGATAATCAGGAAGCCGATGTGCATTTTTTTGACTAACATGAATATAATTAAACTCATCTCCATTCAATAAAGGAAGATAATATCTACTTTCAGGTGTTGTATATGGTGTACCAGTAGCATGTATTAATGTTGAAGCAAAATTCCAGGGGCCCCATTTATAAGTACCTACTATTTTTGCTTCATGTGTTTTATCATGGCTTGCGGGATAAGGTTCAGGTGCCAATGCTCCAAAATCATACTTTACATTACCAAATGTATAACCTATCCAACCATTAAACGCTCCCGTTTTTTTCTGAGCCAAAAATTCTAGGCCTTCTGCATACGCATCACCAAAGAAAAAATAATTACCATAATCGGCTAGCTCTTGAAAACGTCTAGTATACTCAATCATTCCATCCATGTATTTTCGATATCCCTCTACCTCAAACAAATAATTTCTTGTTTCATATTTAATTCCTAAAATTTGATGTTCAGCAGAGCCAGGTGGAATATCATCATCTGATACTAACCAAAAATTTGAATTACCCTGCAAAACATCTTCAAGAACAATATTATTAATGAATTGAAAATAATTACCCCAGGCACCCTTTATAGAAAAATTTTCTCCAATATTCCAATTAAATGAAAACCTTGGTGAAATAAAAACCGAATCTGTGGCGACATCTAAAATATATAAGCTATCTAGACCTGTTTGCGATGTTGCCCTAATGCCCATTCCTATGGTTAGTGAAGGTAATACTTTCCATCGATCTTCAAGATAAAGACTTAGCAACATTGTATTTGATTCCAAGTCTAAAATCTCAATCGAGTCATAAACAGCTACATCATAATGTGTACCAAGACTAGTTGTTTCCAGACCAAATTCTAAAATATGGTTAGCATTTGCATGAAGAACGTTATCTACACGAAAAGATTTATCTCTAGCGCCATTACTTTCACCAATTTTAAATGTTCTTCCTCCTCCACCAATTGTATATAAGTGACGATTGTAATCACTATTAAAATTTGAAGAACTATAAAGAGCTTGAGTTGAAAAACGATCTGTCCACCTGTGATTCCAACGAAAACTCATTCCTAGGTTTCCCCAATCCGTATTGTTATCATCAATACGGGTAATTGTCTGCTGGTTTCCACCACCACCAAATCCTCCCCCTCCTGGTCGGTTTCTTACTCCTTGGGTCTCCCGAGATTCATTTAAAAAATCTCTTCCTCCATACATACTTATACTTATGACATCCTTTTTACCTGGAGTGAAAGTCACTTTATTATGTAAATCATAAAAATAAAATTTAGGAAAAATTTGCTGCTGGAAAGCTTCGTCATCTTGATTATTAGGATTTACACGACGACGATTATTTGTAGGTACCTCATCATCACCAGTTACAAACTCATACATCTTTTCAAAAAATGGACTAGACATATAATCAGAGTATGATCGTCTAAATGATAACAACCAACTACCACCAAACACAATTGGTGTTTCATACAATAATTGAGTCGACATTAAATTTGCGCCTAGACCAAATTGTCTTTTGGTTAAATCACCATTTTTACCTGTCATGTCAATTACACTAGATAACCTTCCACCATATTTTGCTGGGAATCCTCCTTTGTAAACTTGCACATCTTTGATTGCATCAGCATTGAAAGCACTAAACATCCCAAAAAAATGATCAACATGGTAAATATTCATACCATCAAGAAGTATCATATTTTGATTGGAGCCACCACCTCTAACATTTATGCCTGATGATCCATCGCCAGTACTGGTTATACCGGGTAATAATTGAAGTGAACGAAAAATATCCACTTCACCCATATTAGGCAAAAGAGATAATTGCCGTGGAGAGAGAGTTACTTTGCTTACTTCATCTCCTGAACTTTTTATTATTTGATATTCATCCGCAATAACATCTACAGCTTGAAAGTTTAGTGCTTCTAACTTTAGCCTAATTTCCAAAGGCCCCTGAGAAATAGAATTATCATAACCAATTTTGGCTGTGCGATAACCTATATATGAGATAATTAAGGTGCACGGCTCAGCCGGAACATCAACAAGAACAAAATGACCATCCGCGTCTGAAGTGACTCCTCTTCCAGTACCTTGAATAATAATATTTGCATAAGGTAGAGGCTCCAAATTATCCATATCCAAAACTGACCCTGCAATATCTCGGGCTAAATCTTGGCCATTGATTATGGAAAACAATAAAATAAGATTGATGAATCTATAGACTGATTTCATTATTTTTTAATTAGACAAGAATGTATTATAAAAGTTAAAAATAATTATTTTTTAAACAGAATCTAAGGTAAGAGAATTTACAGTAACGTAGTCCTGTAGATTTTGTCCATTTTCAAAATATCTCCTTCATTAGAATCGTATTTGAATGATAAGATTGAAGTAATAGTTTGATATATTATTGGGATGGGATTGAATTAACAACAATCATCGCTGTCGCAACAAGTGCAATCACAATCATCAACAACAAAATATAATTTTTGATTAGAATTAAAATTATTGCTGTTTTTCATATTTACTCCTAATTGAATTATTAATGACAACAAAGTTTACATAATTTTTGATTTTGAATATGACCATAAGATAGAATTGAAGTTCCAACCAAGGTTGAAACTATTTCACCAGATTCACCAAATAGGTCATGCCCCCAAATCGCGCTAATAATTAAAATACTCAACCCGAAAAATCCATAAAAAATGATATTATAACTTTTGTGCTTTTTGCAACCCAATGCCATAGCAAAAACACTTGTTGGAATAACAAAAAATAATAAAAGACTATGAAACCATTCATCAGCCAATGGAACTACAGATAATGTAGGTAATAATAATGCGGAAATCGGTAAAAGAAGACATTGAACTGCACAAAAGACTGATAAATAAACAGCAATTTTATCAAGGTTAATTGTAGAAAGTGTTTTATTTAATATCATTATAATAACTATTTTTTTGCAATAAAATCTAATGCAAGAGAATTTACACAGTAACGTAACCCCGTAGGTTTTGGACCATCCTCAAAAACATGTCCTAAATGAGAATCACATTTGGCACATGTTATCTCAGTCCGAATCATTCCAAAGCTCAAATCACGCTTAGTATTAACTTTTGTTTTATCCAATGCGTCAAAAAAAGCAGGCCAACCAGATCCAGAATCATATTTTGTTTCTGAGCTAAACAATTCATTATCACAACCAGCGCAAGTATAGGTACCTTCCTCCTTGTGTTTATAATATTTTCCAGTGAATGCCATTTCTGTCCCTTTTTCTCGTAGTATCTGGTATTCCTGTGGAGTCAAGCAAGCCTGCCATTCTTTATCTGTTTTCTCAACTTTATCCATTACAAATCCTTTTGAAGTTTTTTGCTGTGCTTGACCCATTAAAAATAACCCAAACAAACTTATTGCAGATATGATAAATAGTCTTTTCATTAATATCCCACTAATTTTTGCTGTGTGAATTTAATCCTTTTACTCTTAAATATATTTCATTAATAATTTTATCATCTTTTTAACCTTATTAGTATAAGGTGGGTATAATAATTTCATAGGACTCAGACGTGATTGTCTAAGTATAGACCTCTGATTTGAGAATGCTTTAAAACCCGCTTCTCCATGGGTCCGACCAAATCCACTATTATTGATTCCTCCAAAAGGTAAATTAAGATGCATATAATGTAAAATCGTATCATTTATTGAGGTTCCACCAGCAGAAGTGTTATTTAAAATGAAATCAATATTTTTTCTATTATAGCTAAAAATATATAAGCCTAATGGTTTCGGACTGCTATTAATTAATCGAATCACTTCGTCAATCTCATTATATGTAATTATCGGAAGAATTGGCCCAAATATCTCTTCACTCATTATAGGTGATTCAGATTTAACATCTGTAAGAACAGTTGGTTCAATAAAGTCACTAGAAGAATCTGTTTGACCTCCCATATATACTTTATCACCAAAAGAAGTAGTGCGATCAAGCAAACTCTTTAATCTTTCAAAATGCTTTGAATTAACAATTCGTGCATAATTTTCAGATTGTTTCATTCCACCATTATTGGATGAAAACTGTTCAGCTGATACCTTTTTAATTTCTTGTAATAATTTTTCTTTAACTGATTCATGGACAATAGCATAATCTGGTGCTAAACATATCTGGCCACAATTTAAAAATTTTCCCCACGATATTTTTTGTGCTGCATCCTTGAGATTTGCGGTCTCATCAACGATCGTTGGTGATTTTCCACCTAATTCTAGTGTCACGGTTGACAGATGCTTTGCTGCTTTTTCCATTACCGTACTTCCAATCTTAGGACTACCTGTAAAAAAGATATGATTAAAGGGTTTTTGCAATAGTGCTTTAGCTACATTTGCGTCACCTTCGAAAATAGCGACCTCATTTTCATCAAAAAGATCACTGACCATTTTAGAAATAACTTTTGCAGAATTTGGTGTTAATTCAGAGGGCTTTATTACTGCACAATTACCTGCAGCAATTGCAGAAATCAAAGGACTAATTGATAAATTAAATGGGAAATTCCATGGCGTAATTATTAAGACTACCCCTTTAGGTTCATATTGAATCCATGCTTCCGCATTTGCCATTGCTAGAGTTGGATTAACTTTTTTTGGACGCATCCATTTTTTTAGATATTTTCGAATATGTCGTATTTCATTAACTACGGCCCATATTTCTGTCAGATCAACTTCAGAAACAGGCTTCTTATAATCTGCATACATTGCATCTCTAATTTCATCCTTATGATCTAAAAGCCACGATTCAATAGAACTAAGTTTTGTACGCCTTTCTTTTAAAGATGTATTTCTAATAGATTGACAATTGAGTAACTGTTGATCGAAAATCGTTTCTATTCTAGATTGTATTTTATCCATAGTAATTATTTAACTTACTTAACTACTTTTAAAATTCCTAATGTAGCTACCTCTGCAATACATTTTTACCTTAAAATTCGGCATGAAATATAAGCCAATAATATTCTTTTTACTTATGGCTGCTTTATATGGTCAATGAGCACTCTGAGGTAACCCCTCCTTGCCAGTTGGCGAGTCAGATAAAGGTTTTGGTGCAGAAAAAGGTACATTATATTATGGGATTCAAAGCCATTTCACATATATAGATTGGTGGCATGATCCTATAAAAGGAGAACCTTTTAAGCATAAAGGTTCATTAAATACGTTCATAGTCCGCCCCAGCATTGTATACGGAATTTCACAAAAATTTAATCTAACCCTAAGTACAACTTTAGGTGTTCGATCAATGAATTGGGACCAGTCTAATTCATCTATTCACCATAGGACAGAGGGAAGCTTAACTGATTTTAATAATGCGAATGGAGGAATATTCGGTGATTCAAAAATTCTATTAAGGTATATGTTTAAAAATACCGGGCTAGGTAATGGAATCCGTGTTTTTGGTGGAGGTGGATTAACTATTCCATCAAATAACCAATTAACTTCTGATCCATATTTTTTAAATGGTGAAGAAGCAAAAGAACATCGTCATTTTAGCTTAAGTAACGGTACGTATAACTACAACCTTGAGGCGCAGGTATATTATAAACAAAGTGTTAATCCAACATTTTATGGCGGCTTTATTATTATAGAAAAACCAATCGCAGAAAGCAAATATGGTTATTTACCTCCAACGAATATTAATGTTGTGCTTTCATCGATTTTTAAACGTTTTGATGATAATGATACTTCGCTAGGTTATGCTTTAAACATACTTCATACTACTCAAGGATATTGGAATAATTTGGAAGCTCCAAATACAAAATCAACGTCAATTGCACCCAGCATATCTTTTCTCTTTGGTACGAGGTTTGGAGCTATTTCCCTTAATCTGCAAAAACCTATTTTTATTGATGGGTCTTTTGCAAGTAATGAAGGTGACATGGACCAAGGAAGTGACATATGGCGATTCTCTATTTCTCTTAGAGGAATGCCAACAAGCAAATAATCCTTACAACAAAATTCGATATTGTAAGCTGATATTTCTCCCTGCTTCAGGCATAATAGTTTTTACTTTTGATAAATGATTATAATAAGTTTCGTTAAGTACGTTATTTATTTGAAATACCAAACGATGGTTTCCTTGACTGGTGCTAAAAGTATAACTACCAAAAAAATCAATTAGCAAATATCCTGGAGTCACTGTTTCAAATTCTGAAATCATTTTTTGTTCTAGAACTTTAGAAACTCTAATCGATCCAGTTAAATCATTATTTGATTTAGTTGAGACCAATAAACCAATTTTATCTGGAGGCATAAATGCAATATTATCATTATCTGAGATATTCTTACCTTTAACAAATGAAAAATCACTCGTGATATCTACT
>MDSZ01242346.1_pt1 | contig 11103 bp, 12 predicted proteins | sample 811201 | NCBI WGS metagenome assembly MDSZ01 (sample SAMN05326647, study PRJNA326480) | marine metagenome | isolation source: seawater | place: Indian Ocean: North | collected 2010 | reverse complement strand
TTTTTTATAAAAGATATCATGTCATCAGCTATCATAGGAATGCCACCCAAATGGATCTTTCCTACATCTTGATAACTTTTAATTATTTTTCTTATTTCTAAAATATTTTGATGTCTTTTTTTTTTAATTGCATCCTTGTATTTTTCAAGTTCTTGATTATTATTAAATTCTTTTATTTCATTTTTTTTTAAATAAGCAATTATTGCTGTTGTTTTTCCGTCTTCACTAATTACAAAATTTTTAAAAACTGGACTATTTAAAATTTCCTGAAATCCTCTTTCTTTATCAATATTTTCATCCTTAAGAGTTCTAAAATTTTTTATTCTATCCATTAAAGGTTCATTAGAACTATCAAGTAATGGAATATCTAGAATAGTGATTGTGTTATGGACCCAATCTAAACTTTGAATTTTATATTTAAGGCTTAAAATATTATTAATAGTATTTTCAGATGTTATTTGTTCTTTAGGTGTGAGTGTTAGTACTAAAAATTCTTTGGCCCCAAATTTTTCATTGATTTCTTGTAAATATTTTAGGTCTGGGTCATCTTCAATCAATAAAGTTTCTGAAGATGCATCTAGTCTAAAGTCTTTTGACTTATAACCAAAAAATACAGCTGTTATTACTAGCAATATTAGAACAATTTTTGGATTACTTAAAATCAGATTTTGATAAATTTTAGAAATCATGGATGTGTAAATATACTATTATATATTAATTATTTACAGCATCTTTAAACTTAGTAAACATTTCTTCAAATTCTAACATCACATTTCCAGTTGGTCCGTGTCTTTGTTTACCAATGATTAATTCAGCTAAATGAGATACCTCATTCATCTTAGCTTGCCATTCAGCATGTTCAACAGTTGCTGGTCTTGGTTCTTTGGATTTTAAATAATAAGATTCTCTATAAACAAACATTACAACATCTGCGTCTTGTTCAATTGAGCCAGATTCTCTCAAATCAGATAATTGTGGCTTTTTGTCGTCTCTTTGTTCTACTGCTCTAGACAACTGAGAAAGAGCCAAAACAGGCACGCTCAGTTCTTTAGCTAATGCTTTTAGTCCTTGGGTAATTTCTGAGATTTCTTGAACTCTTCCCTCCTTTAAAGAAAAAGTACCTTTCATTAATTGAATATAGTCAATAACTATCATGTCTAGCCCATAAAGCCTTTTTATTCGTCTAGCTCTGTTTGATAAAGCTGCAATACTTATTGCTGGAGTTTCATCAATATATAAGGGAAGTTCTGAAATATTTTTTGAAGTTTCAATAAATTGCTCAAATTGTTCCTCTGAAATTTTTCCTCGTCGAATATCATTTGATTTTATCCTTGATTGTTCTGCGAGTATCCTTGTCGATAATTGTTCTGAAGACATTTCTAAAGAAAAAAAAGCAACAGAGCCTTTATTTCCATTTTCTTGAATTTTTTTTGCAGCGTGAAAGGCAATGTTTGTTGCTAAAGCAGTTTTACCCATTGAAGGTCTGCCTGCAATTATAATTAAGTCAGATTTATGCAAACCTCCGAGCCTATCATCTAAATCTTTAAGTCCTGTCGGAACTCCAACAATACCCTCTTCATTTTTGTAAGCACTTGATGCCATTTCAATGGTTTGCCTCACTGCTACATCAAATTTAATTAATGATGAATTAAAAGATCCTTTTTCAGCTAAATCGTAAAGAACTTTTTCAGAGTCTTCAATAATAGATTGACCGCTTATATTTAGATCACTTATTTTTGCGTTATCGATAATATTTTCAGAAATCTTAATTAGTTGTCTTCTTACAAACATATCATAAATGATTTTCGAATACTCAATAGCTTGTCTAGAAGAGGTTGCAAATTTTGTAACTTTAATTAAATACTCTGGAACGTTTATTTCGTCTTTTTCATTTTCAAAGTAACTTTTCAACGTTATTGGATTAGCAAGCATACCTTTATATATTAAGTTGTTTATCGCTGAGTAAATTTTTTGATGCAGAGGATCATAAAAATTGTTATCGGAAATAATAGTACTTATATCGTCAAATATCTCATTTGAAGTTAATACAGATCCTATAACTGCTTGTTCTGCTTCGATATTATTTGGAAGTTGTTTAAGCTCATTTGAAACCAATGTTAAATTTTTATTCACAATTCAACATACATATTTCTAACTAATTATTAAATTATTTTTATTATTTAAAATTATTGGGGAAAAAAATGTATAATTATTTTACTTCTTCTAATGCATCAACTTTTATTTTAATTTCAGCTTGTACCTCTGAGTGTAAATCAATTTTAACTCTAAAAGTGCCAATCGATTTAATTTCTTTTAAGGGTTGTATTAATGAGGGCTTAATCTCAATTTTTTGACTTTCATTAATCAGTTTGGAAATTTCAGTCGGTTTTATTGATCCGTATAAATCTTTATTCTCAGTCACTAATTTTTTAACTGCAAATAATTTACCATTAATTTTTTCCATCAATTGTTTAGCTTGTTTCTTTTTTTCTAAATCTTTTTTGCCAAGTTCCGCTTTTATTTTTTCAACTTGTTTAATATTTTCTTTCGATGCATACAGAGCTTTTTGATTTGCTATAAGAAAGTTTCTCGCGAAGCCTCTTTTTACAGTAATGATTTCACCTATAGAACCAATTTTCTTTAAGTTTTCTAATAAAATTACTTTCATGACTTAAATTAAAGCTAGATTTCTAGCTCTTTTAATTGATAGTGATAATTCTCTTTGTTTTTTTTGAGAAATATTTGTAATTCTTGATGGTAAAATTTTTCCATTTTCAGAAACATATCTTTTTAATAATTTAATATTTTTATAATCTACAATTGGTGCACCTTTTATTGATAATGGACAAACTTTTTTAAATTTATATCTATTTGGTTGAAATATACTTAACTTAGAAAAATTGTTTGACTTATTTTTCTTTAGATTGCTTTTTTTATTTTTCATAAGTTTTATCCTCTTTTGAGAAGTAATTAGTCTCAAGATCAAACTTTTTAACTTTAACAGTTAAAAATCTAAGCAGATTTTTGTCTAATTTTTCATTTTTTTCAAGCTCTCTTATTAATGAACCATCACATTCTATTTTGAAATGTATGTAGTTACCTTTTTTATTTTTTTTTATTAAATAAGATAAGTTCATCAGTCCCCAGTCCTGTGTTTGGACAATATTTCCGTTGTTTTTTTGTATAATACCCAAATATTTTTCTTTTAATTGTTTGATCTGGGAAACCGATGTATCTTGCCTTGCTATAATTGTATGTTCGTAATAACTCATTATTAATTTTATTATAAGAAAAATTGATATACTATTATAATAGTTTTAATACAAGAACTAAAAATAAAAAAAATTAAATGTTTTCAGTAGTTTTTCCAGGCCAAGGATCTCAAAAAATAGGTATGGCCAAAGAATTGTTTGACAAATTCGAATTGGTCAAAAATTTATTTAAAGAGGCTGATGAGATATTAAACTCATCGATTTCAAAAATTATTTTTGAAGGTCCAGAAAATCAGCTTAACCTTACTGAGAACACTCAACCTGCAATATTTTTAACAAGTTATTCAATATATAAAGTTGCTCAAAAAGAATTCGGCTTAGATTTAAAAAAAGCAAAGTTTATTGCAGGACATTCTCTAGGTGAATATTCTGCATTATGTTGCTACGAAGCCTTAGATTTCGAAGAAACTATTAAGATTTTAAAACTGAGAGGTAAGTCAATGCAAGAAGCTTTACCTCCTAATGAGGGAGGCATGTTAGCAGTTTTAGGTACAGGAATAAAAATTATTGAAGATATGATAAATAACAAACATAATGATTGTTTTATTGCTAATGATAACTCTCCACAACAAATTGTAATAAGTGGTTTAAAAAAAAATTTAGATTTACTGGTGGATGATTTAGATAAATCAAAAATAAAGAATATAAGACTTAATGTAAGCGCACCTTTTCATTGCAATTTAATGAGTAGTGCAACTGAAAATATGAGAGAAAAAATAAATAATTTAAATATTAAGGAGATAAAAATTCCGATAATTTCGAATTTTACCGCCAAACCCTCTGTTTCTAGTGATGAGATTAAAAAGTTGTTAATTTCACAGATTGAAGGGAGAGTAAGATGGTTAGAAAGTGTAGATTTTATGATTAATGAAGGAACAAAAAAATTTATAGAAATTGGTCCTGGAAAAGTGTTATCTGGTTTAATAAAAAGAATTAATAAAAATGTTAGAGTTATTTCAATTAATAAAGAAATTGATATGAAGGAAATCAATTTAGATGTTTAACCTAAAAGATAAAAAAGTAATTATTACCGGTGCAACAGGAGGTATAGGAAATTCAATTGTAAGGTCTTTCATTAATTATGAGTCAAAAGTTTTAGCAACAGGAACAAATGAGGAAAAGTTGAAGTTATTAAAAAATACGTACGGTAATATCATAACAAAAAAATTTGATATATCTAAACATAATGAGATAGAAAACTTTATTGAAGAAGCGACTGATAAATTAGGTGGAAGCCCAGATATTTTAATTAACAATGCTGGAATTACTAGAGACAACCTTTCATTAAGAATGTCAAGCGATGAGTGGAATGAGGTATTAAACTTAAATTTAACATCCACATTTCTTTTATGTAAATATTCTTTAAAAAAAATGATTAAAAATAAATTTGGAAAAATAGTAAATGTTACTTCTGTTGTGGGTCACACAGGAAATGTCGGTCAAGCTAATTATGCTGCATCAAAATCTGGCATAATAGGATTTTCAAAAAGTCTAGCTTTAGAATATGCAAAAAAAAATATAAATATAAATTGTGTTTCACCAGGATTCATACAAACAGAAATGACAAACAAAATTGACCCAAAATACAAAGATTTAATTATATCTAAAATACCCTCAAATCGTCTTGGTTCAGCTGAAGATGTGTCTAATGTAGTAATATTTTTATCCTCAGATTTAGCCAATTATATCACCGGGGAAACAATACATGTTAATGGAGGTATGTATTTAGGTTGACAAAACTCCTAATTTATTTATTAAGAAAAAATCAAATAAAGGATTCAATATGGCAGAAGATATTTCAGGTAAAGTAAAAAAAATTGTAGCAGATCACCTTGGGATTGATGAAGGCAAAGTTACAGATGAAGCAAGTTTCATCGATGATCTTGGAGCTGATAGTTTAGACACTGTTGAATTAGTAATGGCTTTTGAGGAGGAGTTTGGTTCAGAAATTTCTGATAGTGAAGCTGAGAAGATTTTAACAGTAGGTGATGCTATAAAATTTATAGAGAATAAAAGCAATTAAAAATAAATGTCCTTAGATAAAAGGGGAGCGATGATAATTTTTTCATCCCCTTCAGGTGCAGGCAAAACCACTCTCGTAAAACTTATTTCAGAAAATAAAAATCTATTCACATCTGTATCCCATACGACGAGAACACCAAGGTCAAATGAAATTGATGGTGTGGATTATTTTTTTATTAATGAAAAAGCTTTTCAAAAACTTATTAATGAAGATAAATTTTTAGAGCACGCGAAAGTATTCAACAATTTTTATGGCACTACAAAAAAAAACGTCATTAATAAGTTAGATGAGGGCAAAAATGTTATTTTTGATATAGATTGGCAAGGAACAGAACAAATAATAGAAAGTAATTTAAATTATAAATTAATTACTTTTTTCATTTTACCTCCAAGTAAATCAGTCTTATACGATAGATTGTGTAATAGACATAAAAAAGATAAATCAATTGTCGCTGAAAGAATAAAACAATTTGACAATGATATAATACATTGGAAAAAATACAATTACGTTGTTATTAATGATGATTTAAATACTTGTTATGATAAGATAAATCAAATTTTAGACTCAGAGCTTTATAATAAAAAAAATAATTACGACAAAATTGCAGTTGAAAATCATATAAAAAAACTAATTTAAACCATTTTCATACTCTCTAATAATCATTAAGAATTTATTTATAGATATTTTTTGAGGCCTGTCTGTCAATTTAATATTAATTTTTTCTGCTACAAGATCAAAATTTTTGAAAAGTTTTATAAAATTCTTTTTTATCATTTTTCGTCTTTGATTAAAAAAAATCTTTGTAATTTTTTCAAGATTTTTTGGATTTTTGATTTCGACAAAGTTGTTTTTTGGAATGAACTCTAACACAGAACTTTTAACTTTAGGTTTTGGGAAAAAACATTCTGGATTAATATCAATAATCTTTTTTATATCAAACTTCCAATTAGCTAAAATAGTTATACGACTATATTCCTTTGTGTTTATGTTTGCAATTATTCTGTCTGCAACTTCTTTTTGGAACATAAGTATTAATTTTTTAAACCTAATGTTATTGTTTAAGCACCAATTAGCAAGGATCTGTGTTGAAATATTATATGGTAAATTTCCAAATATTATAAATTCATCATCATAAAAATCATCTTTTAATTTAAGTATGTCATTATGAAAAATCTTAATTTTATCTTTAAATTTATCTTCTAATATTTTTATAAGTTTATCATCTTTTTCAACAACTCTTATACATTTTGGTTTTGATTCAATAATGAATTTTGTTAAGTTTCCAGAACCAGGCCCGATTTCTAAGATCTTATCATATTTAGTAATTTTACCAATATCTACAATCTTTTTTATAATATTTTGATCAATTAAAAAATTTTGTCCTAAGCTCTTTTTATTCTTAAACCTCATAATTATTGAAAAAGCTAATTGACTCCATAAGACTGGTAGGGTCTGATTTATTTTTACCTAACATTTGAATATTAGGCCCATGATCTGGAGAAATTCTTAAAAAAGGTAAACCTAAAGTTATATTTATAGCATTAAATCCATATAAAGTTTTCATAGGTCCAAGAACTTGATCGTGATACATTCCAAACACTAAATCAAATTTTTTTGTATTTTCTTTTAGAAATATAGTATCTGCAGCAAATGGACCTTCTATATTTAATTTTTTTTTTTTTAGAAACTTTATAGCTGGAATTATTTCAGTTTTTTCTTTATTTTCATTTCCAAAACTTTCACAATGTGGGTTTAATCCAGTTACAGCAATTTTAGGTTTTAAGTTTAATACTGTTTGGTAAAATTTGTTAATTTTTGAAATCTTTGAGATAATATCCTCTTTTTTTACAATTCTGGATACCTTTGAAATAGGAATATGAGTTGTAAGTGGGCTAACACTTAAATTTTTATTGTAAATTAACATTACCGGTTCTTTAGACTTTGTATTTTTTGCTAAAAATTCAGTTATCCCATTATATTTTCCCTTTAAAAATGTCTTTTTAGAGACCGGACCATTTATCAAACCAGAACAATTAATTTTTTTCATTATTTTTAGAGCAATATCAAAAGATTTCTTTAAATATAAGTTTGACCTATAATCAATTTTTTTTGATGAAAAAGAAAAACCTTTAAATTCAACATTTATTAAATTTATTTTTTTTTGATTTAAGTTTGAAAAATTTTTATCTAATTCATTAAAATTTATTTTTTGGTTAAATTTTTTAATATTTTTTAGCAATATATCTTTTGAAGTAATTAAAATTATTGGACGAGAATTCTTTTTTTTCTTTTTTATAGCCTTAAGAAATAACTCTAAAAATACGCTTTTTGGCTCCCCACCGACAATTACAATAGGATTAAAACTCATTAATAACAGATTTATTGTAAACTCTTTTATAGTAAAGTGTCGAATACATAGTCAGCTGCCGATTTTTCTCAAAATTGACAGCTTTATTAAACTGATCCTCTTCGTTAATTTCCAATAATTCATTCTTTCTATCAACTACTTTCAGCAATATAAATCCACCAGGTGTCGTTATAGCATTGGTTAATTCTCCAACATTTACCTTTTCAATTTGTTTAGATATTTTGTTTGAGAGTTGTGTTTTGTAAACCCAACCAATTTTTCCACCATTCTTTTTACTTTCTGAAACACTATAAATTTTTGCAGTTTCCTCAAAACCTATCTTATCGATACTATTTTTGATTTTATCTAATTTATTTTCAAGGTTTTCGTTTTCATTAATAGTAAAAATAATCTCTGATAACAAAATATTCTCTACTTTATTTTTTTTACTTAACTCTTTTATTTTATTTCTAATTTTACCTTCATCAATTACAACTGATCTGTTAAACTTGTTAAAAATATAGTCATTCCAAGCTACCTCAATCGAAATCTTATTTTCCACTAGTTCTAAATTAATATTATAATTTTTTAGATGGTCTTTAAATTCATTTATACCAGAGATACCTATACCTGAATACAAATCAGCTATAATCTTTTTTATGATATCTTTGTTTTGTAATATTTCAAATTTTTTTTCAATTTCAATTTTTTTTATATTCTCATTAATGAGTGAGTCCATGGCGTAACGATTTATATCTTTTTCTGATAAATTTCTTAAATTAGGATTCAATGCTAATAAATAATTCTTTTCATTTTTAATATCATAATTAGTCAAAATCTTATTGTCTATTTTTGCTTTAATAAATATTTCAGAATTTACAAACGAAAATTTAAAGCAAAAAAATATTGAGATAATGATAATTAAAATGTTTTTTTTCATTTTCGTTTACTAGGAGAATTAATTGATGAAAATGGCACTATTGATATTGAAAAGAATATTTCCTCATTTGGTTTTAAATCTTTGTCAGAGTAATAATCTTTGTTGTACTGTATAGCTGCAGTTAGGCAATCATTTTTATATTCATATATGAGGTTATAGTATTCAGTTAAATCAGTTTTTTTATTTCTTCTAGTTCTGTATCTTAATGAACTCGAATTATTTAACAAAAACGATATTTCATTTGAATAATGATTTTCACTTCCAACCTCATCATCTTCTTGAAGGAATTCAAATGTGGTAACAAATTTGTTAATTTTAAAATCAGCTTTTATCAAATTGTAATTCGTTGACGATAAATCATTATCTAGAGAAAAATTGTAGTCTATATTTAAATTATTATTTGGCGTAAAATTTAATGAACCAATTATATCTGAAGTTTTATTATTGATTGTGGAGTTTGTGGGAAGCTTATTGTCATTTTTGTCCCTTAATACGGATGCAAGGCCAGCTGTTAAAATGCTGTTATTTTCTTTATTAATTATTTCGTATTCTCCTCCTAAAGTAATTGACTGACCACCCTCAACACTATCGTTTAGTCCTAACCTATTTTGTGAGTAAACATTCCTATAATTTATTTTACGGTCTAAATCTTTTAAATTTTTATTCTTATTTGGACTATACATTAAAGATGCCTTGCCAGATAAAAAGCTATCAAAATTTTTACCTGCTCTTTTCATTGGAAAAGACAGATCGTATAAAATTGATCCATAATTTTGAGATCTAAAATTTTTTGCGTATTCTTGAGAGTTTTTACTTTCAGTATTAACATTTTTTAGCAAAATATTTAATTTATTTACTAAACCGTTTGAACTTATTTTTGGCGGTGATGAATATTTTAGGTCGTTTATCAAAACCTTTTCAAATATATTGGTTTCATAATTTTTGTTATATCCATTTGATACTAGTATAAGATTATTGTTAAAACTTTTTGATATTTCAAAGCTTGGAAGTAAATATTGATATCTATCACTAGATTTTTCTTTAGTTAAATCCTCATATGCCTCAGCTTTTGCCTCCAAATAAAAATTTTTCTTGCTACCTTTGAAAAATAAAAATGAATTTAATAATGAGTTATTATTGGTAATCGCAGATTTTATTTTATGAGATTTTAGATAGTTATCATTTGATGTTGTCTCTATATTTACTTCTAATTCACTGTTTTCGAATAATGAAAAATCTAAATTAGCAATTGTATTTGAAAAAAAATGAGATTTTGAATTTCCATTTGATTTTTTTAAACTTAAGTCAGTTATATGTGAAGAGTTCTTATTCTCTTGCCTGTATTCATTTTGAAACAATCCATCATTCTCACCAAATATTTTTGGTGTGAAAGTAAGATCTTTATTATCTGAAATTACTTTAAAATATGGAATTGATAGTGAGTCACCTAAAGAACTGGAGCTTTGAAATTTCGGCATTAAAAATCCAGATTGTCTTTTTACGGTTGGATCTGGATGAAAAAACCTTGGAAAATAAATTACTGGTTTATCATAAATTTCTAACCAAGCATTTTTATAATATATAGTTTTTTTATTCTTATCATGTTTGATTTCTTGAGCTTTAAATTGCCAAGGAGGACATTTTTCATCATTTTTTTTGCATGTAGTAAAAACGCCTTTTTTAATTAAAGATAAATTATCATTATTATAAATATAGTTACCCCTTAGTCTTGGATCATTTTCACTATTTCCAAAACTATTTTTGAAAAAATCAATTTTTATTCCGTCTCCAATTAATTCATTTGAATTAAAATTAACGAGAGCGTTTTCAAAGAAATATTTATTTTTAAGTCTATCAACCATCTTGACAGAATTTACTTTTAATAGTTTTTTATCTATTAAGAATTTAAAGTTTTCAGAAGTTATTATATTTCCATAACGATCTTTAAGACTAGAAAAATTATTTATATTTATTTCATCTTTAAATTTATTGTAAACAGCTTTATTTGTATTAAATATAAAATTATCTTCAAATTTAATTTCTACATTTTTATTGAATATTATTTGTTCTGTTTTTTTTGAATAATCTAATTCGTCACTTAAAATTTCAATTTTTTTGTTAATATTTTCTACTCTTACATCTCCTTTAGCTTTTATGATTTCTTTTAATTTGTCGTAATCCATTTCATTTGCGAAAATTGTTTCATCTTCATTAAAAATTTTTACGTTTTTTTTAGCTATTATACGTTGATCTTTGTCAATAAGTTCTATGGTGTTAGCTTCAAATTTAATTTCTTCACATATAGAGTTAGAAAATATAAAAAAATTTACTAATATTATTCTTATAAAAATTATAATCTTATTTTTCATTAATCCTGACCAAGCTAATAGTTGAAAATAAAATAATAATAATTAATGGTATCCATATTGAAATTCCTATAGGTATTTGTTCATTTTTTCCTAGTTCCTCAAAAAAGAAACTTAAGTAATAAATTATGACAGAAATTAGAATTCCAAAAATA
>MDSZ01174547.1_pt1 | contig 11103 bp, 6 predicted proteins | sample 811201 | NCBI WGS metagenome assembly MDSZ01 (sample SAMN05326647, study PRJNA326480) | marine metagenome | isolation source: seawater | place: Indian Ocean: North | collected 2010 | reverse complement strand
GCAGCGCTGTACGGCATCCCGTCGGTAGTAATCTACAGGCTATCGCCGCTGAGTTGGGCGATCAGCCGCAAAGTCGCCAACACATCTTATGTGGCTATGCCGAATCTCATTGCGGGAAGAGAAGTCTTCCCCGAACTGCTTCAGGGCGACGCAACGGCAGAAAGAATATCACATCATCTAACTAAACTCTTAGATTCAGCAGAAAAACAAGAGACGATAAAAGAAGAGCTAAGAGAGGTTCGGCGAGAGATGGGCCGCCCGGGCGCACTGGGCAGAGGAGCCAGTGTCATCGTAGACCAGATGTGGGACTGAAACTTAGAAGCGATGAAAAGGAGACTGAATTTTATTGCCGGGGTAGTTTTTGGCAAACATTTCTTGAATCTCGTTTTCGGACTGAGCAAGAGAGTCAGCGTTAATTGTGATGTGCTTGACGTTCTCTTAAGGAAAGAAAAGGCAGTGATAGTCTGTTGTTGGCACGGGCGGTTGCTATTTCCTTTCTATGATCTAAAGAAGAGGAACCCGGTGGGATTGGCCGGTCTGCATGAAGATGCGGAGATCATCACCCGGATAGGAGAAAAGATGGGTTGGAAAATGATCAGAGGATCGAGTTCAGAGAGGGGGAGTTGGGCCTTTCGACAGATGGTGAAAATGATAAGGCGTGAAAAGCCGCTGATGTTTATAACACCTGATGGTCCTAAGGGACCGACCAGAAGAGCGAAGGACGGTGCTATAAGAATAGCCATGGCAACTGGTGCCGTTCTGTTGCCGGCTTCCGGCCAGTGTAGCCGAAAATGGGAAGCTGTTAACTGGGAGACATTTGTTGTGCCGAAGCCATTTGGGAAGGTGTGTAATGTTTATGGAAGTCCTATCGTTGTGAATAGAGATGGCGATATAACTGTCTACCGCGAAATGTTGGAGCAAGAACTTGATCGAGTGGAGCGTCAGGCCGATGAAGCAGTTGAGCGGAAGAAGTAGATATCTTCTTTTTCCGTTGGCACTGTTCTACTGGGGAGTCCAGTTCTGGCGTAACATCTTCTATGCCGTCGGATTCTTCCTGACGAACCGACTTCCCATCCCGGTAATCAGCGTAGGGAATCTCTCCGTTGGGGGCACGGGGAAAACACCGATGGTAATATATCTGGCGCTGAAACTAGAAGCCATGGGGAAGAAGGTGACAATCATTAGCCGCGGCTATAAGAGAAAGACTACAGGAACGCTTGTTGTGTCAGATGGAGATCAGATGTTGACTACATGGGAAGAAGCCGGGGATGAGCCGTACCTCATGGCAAAGCGCGTTACGAGCGTTCCTGTGGTAGTGGATGAGGTACGCTACCGCGGCGGCCTACACGCCGTGCAGCGATTCAATCCTAGTGTGATCCTCTTGGATGACGCCTTCCAGCACCGGCAGCTTGAGCGGGATCTTGACATTGTGCTGTTAAACAGCCAAGACACACCGGCGGATTACAAGCTGCTCCCCTACGGCAAACTGAGAGAGCCGTGGTTTCACCTGCGCCGGGCTAATATTGTCTTCTGGACCAAGGTGAATCTGTCGTCTGAATCATCCCGCCGCTCGCCCCATCCTGAAGTCAGAAGCAAGGTGTCGCAGGCGAAGGTACCCGTGTTCAGAAGTAAAATGGCGGCTGCCTTCTTGCGTGATTCAGCCGGAAAAAGTGTGCCCTTAACGCAGATCAAAGGAAGAAAGGCGTATCTCTTCTGCGGCATAGGCGACCCGGAATCTTTTCGCTCACTGCTACAAAAGGCCGGCGCTGACATTGTCGGCTTCAGGGTATTTGAGGACCACCATCATTACATAAAAGTGGAACTGGGGGGGATCGTTGAAGACGCTGCGGCCCTCGGAGCTGAGATGATCATTACCACTGAAAAGGACAGTTTTAAGACAGAACACTTCTTGACGGAAGAGGATAGTGTCTATTCGCTCCGGATCAATTTTGTTCCGTCAACGGAGGGGGAGAGGGCGCTGGTGGAGATGTTAGGGCGGCTCTGGTAAACCTACTGACCTGACAGGTTCGGAAAACACTACTGAGCCTGCAAGGCACCCATGGTAAACATGGCTCCCACAAACGCTAAGAGGAGCGGCCAGCTCGTGGAGACAAACTGCTGCGATGATGGATCCTCAAAGACGTGGATCTGGAATTCGTGGCTGGTGGTGGTACCCCGCTCATCGATTGCCGCCAGAACGATATCGTTCACCCCCCGCTGGGCCATGCGCGGCTTCCAGCGCAGCATCCCAGTCTCCGGGTCGAAGCGGGCGTACTTGGGAATTTTCACCGGCCTCAGCTTTACCATGTCGCCGTTCAGGTCTTCCACTACCATGCGGTAGCGATATTCAAAATTGGTGAGAGCCACCGGCTTAGGCTGCGAGAGAACATGGGGAGAAATGTTGACAAACAGTTTCGTCTCCTGACGGTCAACAGTATAACCGTCTGACACCTCAACTGCAAACAGGCGACTGTTGATTTGCGAAGGGGTCGGTATCCACGTGATGCGGCCGTCGCGACCGAGCTGCATTCCCTTGGGTGCTTTCGCCAGTTGGTAGGAAAGCTCCCTGTCGGAGTTCTTGTCTTCCACCACCTCCTTGTATTTGTAAAGCTCATCCACCCGGGCGGTCTTCGGTGCTGTAGAAATGATGGTGGGAGGATGGTTGATGTAAAGATCAAAACTCTGTTCATCCTTGGTATAGCCGTCAGAGACCATATAAGTGACCACATGAGAATCGTACTGTTTCAATGTTGGCGTCCAGGATATAATACCGGTGTGTTCATCCACAAACATACCGTCAGGGAAATCGAGTAATGTGTAGCGAATGAAGGGGATCCTCTCCACCAGCACCTTGGGAGGCTTTCCTTTGCTGCCCTCAAAGAAGTGCCACAGCGCATCCTTGATCTTCACTGTCCGGCCTCCGACTTCCTTGATAACGATCACCAGCCGCTCATCTTCGTAGAAGACATCCTGGATGTAGCGTTTAAGGTTGATTCTGGCCACCGTTTCTTCTTCTGCTTCCTCTGCGCCGTCGCCCGTCTCTTCGTCCACATCGATGAGGATCGATTTCTTCATCTTGAATTCACCGACGTAACGATCGATGTTTTCGCGAAAGACATCATCTCCGATCTCTATGGCATAGACGCGCGCCTTTTCTACGTCATAGACAGGCGTAACGTGAGAGTAGGTCATGAGCGAGCCGTCGTTGAGATCTTTGGTGGCAATCTGATATGTGTAAGCTTCACCTACGGAACCGAGTGTTACAGGCTCTGAAATGATATTGATATCGGCGTTGACGAAGAAATCGAACGACTTGACAATCAGTTCACGCCCGTCGGATATTTCAATCTCTGCCGTAGAGAAGTCAAGGTTCTCCTCTGTGGGAACCCACAGGATTCTGCCGGTAGAAGGATCAACTCTCATCCCTTCAGGCAGAGAGAGCGGTTCGTAGCGCAAGACGTCGAATTCATTGGGATCATCCACTGCCAGCTGAAAATCGAAGGTGTCGCCCAGGGCAATCTTTGTCATGGGATCGGGAATTGAAGAGATCACAGGCGGATGGTTAACGAAAATGGCAACCGCCTGCGTGTCAGCCGCAATGCCGTGGTTGGCGGAGATGACAAATCGCTGCGTATCAATCTGTGTGCTCTGGGGTGTCCACGAGATGAGCCCTGTATTGTCCACCATCATACCGTAGGGCGAGCGTTGTAGCGCAAATAGAAGTTCTTCTTTCTTGTCCTCCGGCATGCGCACCTTAAGCTGATAGCGGTACTCTTCCGCCACCGTTGCCTCCACAATAGGTGCGGAGGTGATGACAACCTGCCCGCGGGAGTAGAGCTTGAAGTTCTGCACGTCGCGGTCAAAGCCGTCCGAGACAACGACCCGGACATCATAGATGTTAATGTGAGAGAGGTCCGTCTGCCATGTGACAAGGCCGTCCTGACTGACAAACATCCCCTCAGGATTCTTTTCCAGAGTATATCTCAAATGAGTGTCTTCATTGTGGTCAACGGCAATCACCTGATAAGAGAAAAGGTTGCCGGCAACGAATTCCGTCCCCTCGGGAAAGGAGGTAATCTGAGGCGGATCGTTTACATAGATCCAGAAGCGCGATTCGATAGTAGCAAGCTCGGGGACAACCTGGTAGGTAACTACGCCGTTCTCATCAGTGGTGATAATATCTATGGTTTCCCCTATCTTCATCTTTAGGAGGAAGGAGAGCTCATAGGCTCCCAGCTGGGATTCGTCGGGCACCCATTCGATGGAGCGTGTTTCGTAGTGGAAGTACATGCCTCTTGGCGGAGGCGTGGTCCAGCGGAAGCTGAAGAATTCACGATCAGGGTCTTCCGGAATGGTGTAGGCAAATGTCTGATTCACCGGCAGTACATAGGTGGGCAATACGCCCAGCGGCAGTGGTCGTCCTTCGGCGGGCGGAATTATTGGGGGCTCTTCGATGGGCGTCTCCACCTGAGCTTGCGGAATGTAGGTGTCGATGAGGATTTCTTCCGGATATTCGGGAACAGAGCCGAGTTCGAAGTAGAAGATTTCACTCACTTCACCGGTCCAGCCGCCCGCAATGACAGTGCCGAGATAGATATCGTCCACAATCTCGGGGATGACCGAAAATATCTGTGCTCCACCCTCCTCCTCCGTTGCCGCGATGGAGAAGAATTCCTGCAGGGGAGGCCCTTCCCCGGTACCACCGTAGGCCAAGGTTACGACTCCCTGTTGACCGCTGACCAAAAGCAGGTCTGGCAAGTTATCGTGATTGAAATCGGCCTGCTTCAGATCTGATAACGGACCAGCGTCGATCCCCAGTTCGCTTACCTCAATCTTCTGCTGTATGATGGAGAGCGACACCACATGGCCGGAGTGGAAGGGGACCAGTAGATCGTCGAAGCTGTCGTTATTCCAATCGAGTTTAAGTAGGGCTCGTGCAATAGGATCGGACATGCCCGGCACCCGATGAAGCAGACTTGGGCCGGGTGCCAACTGTCCGCCACGGTTGACGAAAGACTGAATCCGCAAAATGTTACGTTCAGGGCTGAAGGCAAAGAGATCCGACTGGCCGTCTCGGTCGTAGTCAAGGCCGGCCACGTGGAGGGCTCCTGAGCTGGTGGAAAAATCTGGAAGAGCAAACGACGAAAGCTCCTGAAACTGACGATCGCCTTCAGTCTCTCCCAGGCGCAAAACCGTGACGGTCGCTTCAGGCCCCCACAGTCCGAGGGCGAGTTCTTCCTTCCCATCACCCTCCGTGTCGATTACATCAATGTTGTTAATGTTAAAAAGGTTTTGGGCGTCAGCCAGCGAGAGCGTTAGTGAAGGTTGTTCTGAGAATTCACCTTCGACCCTGTCGAAAAGGTAAAGTGTCGCCAGCAGGATTTCAGGGTCCTGTTCACTACGAACATTGGCGGCGACAACTATTGCCGGAATTCCACTGCCGTCAAGATCTGCCAATACACCGTTTACGATGGAACCGTCAATGTCCTGCGGTGCGTCCAGACTCCACAGAAGTTGAGGAAAGCCGAGTTCATCAATCTCATAATAGCCGACACGGACGACGAGTCCTCCGGTTCCCTGTCCATCCTCAACAGTAAGGAACTCCACCAGATCATCATTGTCGAGGTCGTAGACCCCATTCATGTGATCAATTTTAAGATTTTGAGCCGAAGTGAACGCTATAAAAAAGAGCAAAAAGAGAAATCTGATCTGTCGAGACAGGTGTCTGTATACGGACATTAATTATCTCGGATTCAAAACGATAAAGAAAAGTTCCACACTATCACCCTTACTCTGAGTAACAACCTGAACCCCTGTTCCTCTCTGTTCTTCAATGTTAGGACGTTGTCCCTGCACAGCATATTCGACCTGGTACGCGATACGGTGGAGACCAATATCACCTATGCCAGGCGTCCAGACCACAGCACGGTTTTTGTCATCAAATGTAGCCCCTGGAGGAAGCTCCTCTGGCTTGAAAGCTTGCATGGTTCTGCCGCCCGTTTCGAGAGAGTGAGTAAATAGTTGACCGACAAACAACGTATCTGATATTGTAACGCCGGGAGGTACATCGATCACTGTTGTCTCAGCCACATCTGATGGGGCAACAGAAGTCAGCTCCAGTTTCTTCACGCGACCGCGGGAGCGAATACCTGCTGTCTCCTCGTTCACATCTTCTGGAACAGTTTCCACCGCTTCTGTTTCAGCCGCAACGACCTCTTCGCCACTGACCTCCGTCTTATCCACAGATGTTAGCGCCACTTTTTTAACTCTTGCCGGCCCTGTTGCTGTTTCGTTAATGATCTCCTCCTCAACGAGCGGAGACTCTCTATCCGGTTCAGCGGATGCAGATTCTGATGAAGCACCGCCTTCTTCCGTGGTCGATCCCGGGACTGTTTTCATAGCCGTTAGTTGTACCTGTTGCATACGCTGACCCGGAGAAACGAACTCATCTGAGGGTGCTTCATCAGCTGCTTCCTGTTGATTTCCCGCCTGAGTGTCTGCCGCATCAACAGAAGTCAGTTGAACCTTCTGCACTTTTTCCCCCGGTGAGGTAGGGGAAACTTCCTCCGGTGTTGTACCGGAAGAAGTATCTTTTGCCTCGAGTCTCAGTTCTTTAATCTTCATTCCGTGGACACCCCGCTCGGCCCTCTCAAGCAAGATATCGTTGATAGCTTCAGGAGAAAGCTCTGATTCGTCAAACCTGAAGAGGGCAGCTGTCTCCGGTTCTATGGTGCTAATGGCCAGCTCCCCTTCACGCACGGCTAATGTTAGAGTCTCTCCCGAGCGTAAAGGAAGAAGAACTTCTTCACTGCTGTCCTGATCAATATCTAGGGCCGTAATACCGCCGCCAAACAGGCCGGGTTGGCTAACAGTCGCCGCTCCAAGATCTTCCTCAAATGACGGCCCTTCTGCCAGATCACCGCCCTCATTCTCAAAGATTTGAACCTTCATTGAAGAAGACTCTTGGCTGATAGCCATAAGATCGGAGAATCCGTCACCGTTGTGATCTACTGTTGAGACATAAATCTGACCGAATCCTGATGAAAGGGTCCCTGAAGTAAGCAGTTTGGGGGCTGCGAATTTGCTTGTTCCCCCGACACTGTCCAGCGATAGAAGGATGATTCTCCGTTCTGGACTGTTTAACGCCACCGCAACCTCATCTCTGCCGTCATTATTAAGATCGATAACGGAGATATTCGAAGGACGATGAATGTCCATATTTTCGCTACCGCTCCAGGCTATCTCTGGGTCTGGAGAAAAGTCGACACTGCTCCATCTGAAAATGTGAAGCCATGCGCTCCCCCCCTTTTTTGCCCCGAGCACTCCTGCTCTGGTGGTAACGATAATTTCAGGATTTCCGTCTCCGTCCAAGTCAGAGACATCAGCATCCATGATGCGAGAGACTGAAGTGAAGCGCCAAAGCTCAATATGTGACCCCATCTCATCGATTTCGTAGTAAGCAGCTGAAGATGCGAAGCGGTCTGAAGAATCCCCCCTTTCAAGGCTGAGGAATTCACTGAACCCGTCGCCGTCGAAGTCGTAGGTAGCGCTTAGCGTTATGACAACCCCGGCGTCGCTTGCCGGGAGAAAGGATATGACGCATAGAAGCGACGCAACAGCACGGACAGTTGACATGAGATTGCTGATTCTGTCAGTCATCAATTGCTCAAAACGAACAGAGGAGAGACTCAACTCAACCCCTTTGTTGAACAAAACTTATGATAGTGGAGTCCCTTACCTCTCTCCCGAACTCAGATGAATATATTTGGAGGTCTTTGGAAAACCAAGAAAAATAGTTGTTGATGAACTAAAGGAAAGAGCTGTCCGGGCAGTAAAAACTGTTACGGTTTTGATAAGGGATAATTCTTGGCAGTGTGAAGAGGCAGGAATTAAATTGGCGGTTGCCAATTAATCCGGAGGTAGGGATGGCTATAGTTGCGATAAGGAAGGTTGTTCTATATTTGTTTGTTCTGGTTGTGCCAGTCGTTCTGACGGCTCAGGAAGACATCTATCCGCCTGAATCATTCTACGGCGGTGGGGTCGGCTTCAGTCAGATGTTTCTGTTCCAGAATATAGGTCAATTGGAAAGCTTTGAAATGTTGGATTCTGTTGATGATACAACTGGTTTTGGGTTTGACTTGACAAAATTTGCCAACCCTTTCATGATTAATGGTGGGGAAGGCTTTTCAAATATAACTGAACGGATTCGCATCGGTGGATATGCCGGTGTTGGTACGTCCTCTATTGCTGAAAAACCTGACATCACCTTGTTTCTTGATTCAGACGGAAATGGCACATATGATACCGGTGAAAAGAAAGAGATTTTTCAGAAACCACCCGACCTCCAAGCAAAGATTTCCTTGTGGTTTAGTGGTGCAACCATTGAATACCTGTTCCCGCTTTTTCGAGGTTTAGAGATATCCATAGGATCGCTTTTTGGCGTAGGTCGCCTGAATCTTAACGTTTCCCAATCAGCCGGCAGCCCTTCGTGGAAGAATCAGTTCAGCCCCGTTTTTCAAATAGGGCAGAATGGATATACACTTATTGAAGATGCCAATAGTGATGGTGTTATAGACACTTTGGATCTCGACTATGTGCAGAAGAACCAGTTTCCGAACCTTGCCATCAACAGCACCATGACATCACTGTCGGGCACATTCCTTAATGTTCAACCGTACATTGCTGTGAAGCTGCAACTACTTGACCGTATGGGGTTGCGAATGACCGCCGGCTTTAATGCTGGGACAATAAATGAAGGTGGATGGCGGACTGAAGACAGGAAGCCGATCTTGGACTCTCCAGAAACCGCGCTTAATTCCATGGCTGTCCGGGCAATGATTTACTTAGGTTTATAGCAGTACCCATCTAATTTGGTCACTAAGTGTAGACCTTCTGGCTGAAAACAGAAATCGGTGAACTGATCCAAAGATGCTGAAAAGAAAGAAAAGAACGGCTCTTGTTGTTCTCACCAGCGCAATTATTGTTGTTGCTGTGGCCCCTGTCGTTCCGGCTATTTACTCCCGGGCGGTTAATATTTATGACAAGATCCAGGTGCTCAACCAAATCATAACTATTGTTAATGACAATTATGTTGAGCCTGTTGATTGGGACGGAGCTCTCGATGGCGCCTTCCACGGGATGTTGGACAGACTGGATCCCCACTCAGCATATATTCCACGGGAGCGGCTGGAGAATATCACGGAACAGTTCCATGGTCAGTTCGAAGGGATAGGCATTGAGTTCGACATATTGAACGGATACATTACAGTTATAGCACCTGTAGCAGGATCCCCATCGGACAGAGTGGGTCTTCAGCCAGGCGATCAGATTGTAAGAATAAATGGTAATGATGCGTTTGAGATTACGCGTGAAGAGGTGTTTGATAAATTGCGAGGACCGAAAGGTTCAGCCGTAACCGTAACTATCAGCCGTGCGGGCTTGGATGAAACATTTGATGTAGAGATCATTCGCGATAAGATTCCCATCCACAGTGTTATCGCTACTTTTATGCTGGATGAGGAGACAGGCTATATAAGGCTCAGCAGGTTTGCGACCAACACTTCTGACGAGGTTCACGGGGCGATCAGGACTCTCATTGCTCAGGGAATGACACAGCTGATTTTCGATCTAAGAACTAACAGTGGCGGCTATCTTGAACAGGCGGTCGCTGTGGCCGACTACTTCATTGCCGACCGTGATACTCTTGTTTATACGGCTGGCCGTCAGCGGGATGCCACCGAGGTGTATTTCGCCAATCCCGACATCGGTTATGGAGACTTCTCTCTTATTGTGCTCATTAATCGATGGTCAGCCAGTGCCAGCGAGATTGTGGCCGGAGCAGTTCAGGATCTTGACAGAGGACTAATTGTAGGTGAGACGAGTTTTGGTAAAGGGCTGGTTCAGAGGCAGTGGCCACTGAAGGACGGATCAGCCCTGCGTGTAACAATTGCGCGCTACTACACGCCAACGGGAAGACTTATCCAGAAACCGTATGATAACGGAACACATGAATACTACCGTGAGCTTGCGCGAGAGGGTAGAGAAAAGTCGCTTGATTCCCTTAGGGTAGACAAGCCCAGCTATAGGACGAAGGCCGGCCGAACAGTCTTTGGGGGAGGGGGCATTACTCCGGACGTTTATGTTCCGTTTGCAAGTTTGACGAGGACCACGTCAAAGATCGTGGGTCATCCCGAGCGCTTTACTTTCAACTGGGGGACTGACTATGCGGCCCAAAGTAAAGATGATTGGTCATCTGTTCAAGAGTTCGCCGGGTCGTTCAAAGTTACGGATCGGGTGATGGCTGATTTCAAATCGTTTATCTCGAGTGAAGATGTGGAATTTGATGAAGCGGAGCTGGAGAAAGACACTGAATATCTTAAGACAGTTATGAAAGCTGAGATTGCTGGCGCGCTCTGGGGCAAGCAGGCTTACTATCACCTGCTGGTTATGGGTGATGTTCAGGTAATAGAGGCCAGATCGCATTTTGATGAGGCAAAAGCCTTTTTAGCTAGACAATAATTGGCTATCTTATTGGGCTTATGCTAACAGTGTAGCGCCATGTTGACTTTCCTTAGTGGAATCGTTATTTTAACGGGCATTAAATAAGAAGGAGACACGTAAGATGGTACAGTATTTTTTGGATGGTGGTCCTTTCATGTGGCCGATTCTCGCCCTCTTGATATTTGGTCTGGGATTTGGATTAGAAAGACTTTACACACTGTTCCGCGCGTCGGTGGATACGCGAAAATTCATGGCAAAGGTACAAAGCGCTCTTCACGATGAAGGATATGATGCGGCAGTTGGAGTCTGTAGCAACACAAGAGGTCCTGTGGCTGAGGTCTTTCACGCCGGGTTGACACGGGTTCATAGAGGAATTGAGGTGGTGGAGAAAGGGATCGAGAATGCCGGCACCATCGAAATGGCGTTTCTGGAGAAAAACATGGTATGGCTGAGTACGGTTGTTACGCTGGCCCCCATGCTTGGCTTTACAGGAACGGTAGCTGGAATGATTCGGGCCTTCGATGATATTAAAGCAGCAAACGACATTTCACCTTCCGTTGTGGCAGGGGGTATTTCTATTGCCCTTCTGACGACGCTCTTTGG
>MDSZ01126863.1_pt1 | contig 11103 bp, 10 predicted proteins | sample 811201 | NCBI WGS metagenome assembly MDSZ01 (sample SAMN05326647, study PRJNA326480) | marine metagenome | isolation source: seawater | place: Indian Ocean: North | collected 2010 | reverse complement strand
TTTTTAAAAGTATTTTTTGCTTTTTCATAATTTGAGTTTTCAAAATTTTTTATACCTTCAATAAGTTTTTTTGAATCTTCGTTATTATATTTTAGATCTGAAGACATTTTTTCATTTAAATTTATAAATTTTAAAAATTCAAAATTCTCAATACATACAGATGGTAAAAAATCGTGATTTGCAATAGGGTTGATTAATATAACTTTTATTTTCCGTTTTTTACAATTTCTAACAATTGATTTAATGTTTTCACTAAAATCTTTTGTTGTATTTGGAATTTCTTTTGAAGAAAAAAAATCTTTAAATCTAAATTTTTCATTAAGAAAATTTAGATTTGAATAGTTATTTTTGGAATTAAAAATATTTTTTAATTTCCAAAAAAAAAAATTATTATTACCCTTCTTTACAGAGTAAACGCACTCGTTATTACCTAGATAAATTATTAAATAATCAAAAAGCTTATTTTTTAAATTTTGATGATAATACATGCATTGATCAGATGATGTTGCACCAATAGTCGAATAATTATAAATTGAAACTTCTTTTTTTTTTGAAAGTTTCTCAAAAAGTTTAAATCCATATGTATGCTCACGTTCTCCAATTGATGAGCTAGACGAGTCACCTAAAATTTTTATAATCATTTAAATAAATTTGAGGTATTTCATTAGAAAAATATTTACTACATTGGGTAAATATCATTGTTATTTTTATTCCTTTTAAAAATAAAATATAAAAAAATAATTGTCAAAATAATTAGTTAAATTTCAATAATCATAATTTAGTTTTAATATATTCACTTATTAGATTGGTATTGATTTTTCTAACATTAAAGATCCCAAAAATTTGGTTCCAAAATTAGATTTTTTTTAATTTATAACTTTAGTCAGACTGATTTGTGAAAATATCTTTAAAAAAATTTTCATATTCAATGATTGACTGAACAAAAAAGCATTCTGCCCAAGCCTTGGTTTTTTTTTTATTTAAAAATCTTGAATTCCAAGCATTCATTCCACTTGTATAATGTGCCCAATCCCTAGACCGAAATTGAGACTTGTAATTTTTTATTAATGCCTCTTTACGTGAAATAATATCGGAAATATCAATAACTTTATTAACAATCAATGGTCCATAAATCTGATATGACCAAACTGTAATTTTTCTTTTATAATTTGCCTTAGGAAGAATTTTTAGTGCTGCCTTAAATTGTAAATGAGTTTTCCTATGATCATCATTATCATCTAAAATGAAAGGCATCAAAATTACATTGGGTTTAAAATCTTCTATTATTTGGGCTATAATTTTGCTCCCAAAGAGTTTTTGGTTAGCAACTCCTCCAATTATATGGTTTTTTACACCTAGCTTATTACAAACTCTTTTAAGCTCTTGTTCTCTAATTTCTTTTTCATTTAATCTTCCACTTGTCATGTAAATTATTTTAACGTTACATTTTTTTTTTATTAATTTAATAATTGTGCCTCCAGCGCCTATTACTTCATCGTCTGGATGAGGGGCAATAACTATTACTTTTTTAAAATCAGGTAAATCAAAAGAAATTTCATTTACTGTAAATCTTGAAAAACCAACTTTATTTACAATTTTCAATATTTCAAAAAGATTTTTCTTACTAAAAATTTTTATATCAAAAGAAGGCTTAAAAAAAAACTTTCTCAGAAACTTAAATAATCTCATGCATAATTTCCGTATTTATGTAAAGGCTCACTATATATTCTTGAAATTTTTTCAAACGGCTTTGTGTTACCAAACAAAAGCATTTTTTTTGAATTAATTTTTTTTGCTTTTATAAATTTACTTAAAAATCTTGCATCAACACGTATTTTTCTAGCACGATAAAAAAAAATCAGTACAAAACATATTTTTTTCCATAACTTTTCTGATTGCATTAAACCCAAATCGGTTGAGTGAATAAACTGGAAAAAACTTTTACAATTTAAAAAAATAAATGAAATTTTTTTTTTATTAAATTCAATCGAAAATACTGCACATCCAATTGAAAGATGATCATTAAAAATTTTTTTTTCGTAGCCACTTCTAAGAGATGCAACCACATCTTTATTAAATTTTAAATTACTGAAATTTGTTATTCCCAAATAAAAATATTTGTAAGTACTAACTAATAATTCACCTTTATCAATAACCTTAAAGCCTGCCGCTTGTAGAATCTTTTCAGCCTCTAGGCTAGGACTGAAATTTGATATTATACAATTTCTATTTTTAATTACCCTCATGAGTAACTTAAGACCATAAGCTCTCATTTCCTTATTCACAATCCAGGTAGTCATATTTAAAACCCATAAGTTTCCTTTTTCAAAATATTGATGGGATAAAATCCCAATGAAACCTAATATCTCTTCATTGTTTTTTAGGATATATCCAAGTGGAGGAGGTTTTTTCTTTTTTAAATTAAATAATTTATAGAACTTAAATATATTAATATATGAACTACAATTTCTATTGAAATTTAGTGAGAGAAATTTACAGACCTCTTTACTCTGATCTAATTTAGCATCAACAATTTTTATCAACGATTAACCACCAGTTATGAATAAATTTTGACCATTTATGTATTCCGCTTCCTTTTTAGTTAAAAAATATACTGTATTTGCGACATCCTCAGGTGTTGCAAGTCTTCCTAAAGGATTTTTAATTGCCATAAGCTCCTTTACTCTTTCTGGAATATCTTGAGTTAAATCAGATAAAATTAGTGATGGAGATACCATATTACTGGTTATACCGTCGGGGCCTAGCTCTTTAGAAAAACTTTTTGTTAATCCCCATAATGCATGTTTATTCATCAAATATGATGACCAGCCTTTTGGACTGTCATTATCCATTGCAGATGTTCCCAGAAAGATTAATCTTCCAAATTTTTTCTCAATCATATTTGGTAAAATAACTTTACAAATTTTTAATATTGATTGACATGAGAACAACCAATCCTTGTAAAAAATATCTGGATCAATGTCTTTAGGATTAATTTCTACGATTTTGTTAATTGCACAATGAATAAATCCTTGAATGTTTAATTTAGAAATTTTTACCAACTCTTTTTTATAATCACCTAAAAGATTCAGCTTAATTATTTCAATGTTTTTTTTGTATTTTCTATTTATAGATTTTTTTAAAGATAAAACATTTTTTTTGTTTTTATTATAAGTTATGACTACATTCAGACCTTCTTTAGAAAGTTTTTCTGCAATTGCCCAACCTAATTTCCCACTCCCCCCCGTAATAAGAATTTGGGGTTTCTTTTTATTTGCAATTGGTTTTTTTTCAACCTTGTTTACTACAACAATCTTTTTTTTAGACACATTACTAATTTTTACTTTTGCTTCTCCTCTCATAACCTGAATTTTATTATCTTTAAATGCAGTAGTTTCTAAAGTTATAATTTTATGAATCTTAGAAAAATGAATTACTTTTAAAGTTACTTCGATTCTGTCATCTACGAAAACTGGATTAAGCCAGTTTATATCCTGACTTAACCAAAGGGCTCCCGGCCCAGGAATTTCATTGCCAATGAGTTTTGAAATCATTGATAGAATTATGGCTCCATGTGCAACTGGCTTGTTAAATCCATATTTTTTTGCTTCCTTTTCATCTAAATGAATAGGGTTATAGTCCCCAGAAAATTTTGAGAATTCATCAATAATATTTCTACTAATAATTACATTTGTTGAAAACTTTTTACCAATCTTAATCATCCGTGATTTTCTCTCTAATAATTTTACTAATTATGTTATAAGAAAGCATTTCTGAAGCTTCCTCTATTGAGATTTCTATCTTGAATTCAACTTCGATTGCTGATACTAAATTTATTTGACGCAAAGAATCCCAGCTTTCAATATCCCTATTAGTAATATTTTTATCAATTTTTGAAGGTTTGACCTTAAAAACAGCTGCCATAAGGTTAATAAGTTTTTTATCAAAATTATTCATTTAATTAACTATTTTAAAAAATTTTGGCATCGGTAAAGGTTTACTTACCTTTTTATACCATAAATTATTTTTAGGTAAGAATCCCTTAATCTTGAAAAAATCTTTTACTAATGGATTTCGTGGTGTAGGAATATATTCTCCAACAACTTCTATCTTTTTTTTTTTGTTAATTTTTAATAAATTATTCAAAGTGAAAGACAATAAAAGATCTTCTGCCTTTCTTCCAATTACCCTGCAACTCAAAAGAAAACTGTCAATATACCACTTAGTTTGTACTTTACTAATTAAGATTAAACCTACAACCCCATTATCACCAAAACAATCTGAAATTCTCATAGTGTATCCTATGCCTCCGTTCTTTAAAATAGATATCAAATCTGTTTCTGAATGTCTTCGTGTAGTTAAATTAAACTGGTTAGTTTTTGATAATAGTTGAACAGCTCTACCTAGATCATTTTCTTTTATTTTATAAAATTTAGCCTTCATTTTTAGATTTTTCAAAAAACTATCAATATCATTAAAATTACTTTTAAAAACTTTTCTTTTTTTTTCCTGATTATAAATAATATTTCTTTTTCTATCCTCTGAAGAAATTGAAAAAGTATCAAAAAGTTCAGAGTCTTCCAAAGCCTTAATATATTTAGAAGAATCTTTTGGTACATCAATTACACTCACCTCTGGTAGTTTTTTCTTAATCAATTCTCGCTCAAAAGGGTTGTCATCAAAAAAAACTAATGAATCCAACCCGATATTAAGGTCATTGGAAATTTTTTTGAGATTTATAAACTTTTCATTCCAGTTGACTTGAATTGATGAAAAATGCTTTAGCTTTAGAAGTGAGTCATCATTTCCTGAAAATACACTTTTAACGTCTTCATAATTATTTTTGCTTGCAAGAGCTAAAATGATTCCCCTTTTATAAAGTTCTAAAATATAACGATGGAAATCTTTGAAAGTATTCCCTGGGTATGATTCAGACAAAAGAATATTATCTTTTCCTAATTCTCCAACAATACCTCCCCAAAGGGTATTATCAGCATCAAGTACTAAACATTTTTTTGGGTATCTAAACGAAGCCGAAATATACCTTGCAATTTGGTTACTTACATTTATTTGACCACTAACTGAAAATGGAACCTTTCCGATATAATCTAATTTTTTATCAAATATATTTTTTGCACCAAAATTAAAAACAAGCTTTTTAAAATCAATTAAAAATACATCATTCTTTTTTTTAATAAGATTTAATAACAATTTATTAATAATAATTAAATTTTCCTCTAATTTTTTAGAATTATTGGGATATAAATTACCATCATTATTTTCTGGTCTCCCAAAAAAATTAGGCATAAATATCTTGGCTGTAGATTTTTCTCTAATTGATTTGATTAATTTAGAAATTCTACTTAGCATTTGTTTATTGTCACTTTTTTCTGTAATTCCAAAATCTTCAAAGAAAAAAAGCAACAAAATCACATCAATTTCTTTGTCATAAATCTTTGAATCTTTATTTAAAATTTCTTGCTCAAATTGATTTAATGGAAAAAATTTTAACTCACAATTTAATGATCTTTTAGCTAATTCAACAATTAAATAATCTTTTAATGTTTCTGCTGTGTAAGTAGATAAAATAGCAAAATTAATTTTCTTAAATTTCTTAGAATATTTTTTTTTAATTTTTTCCGCGAGTATTGAATAATCAAGTGGAGAGTTTATTTTTGAATTAACTGATTTTTTTCCAAATAAATCTAAATAAGCCATCTTAATTTTTACATTCCACAATCGTTAAACATTATAAACTTTAAAGCACCCACATGAGAAAATATCTGATGTATTATACCCTAGACTATCACATTTTAATTGAATAATTTAACCCCCATATATTTATTTTTATTATTTTTAAATGTTCATATATCTTCAATCTTCTTAAACCTAATAGATTTTTTTTTTTTTAATCAACATTATTTAACTGATTCTCAGAACTAATTTTATCAGCTATAGTTTTTGCAACGAGTTTATAGCCTTTCTCATTATAATGAGAGTTCTTATAATAAAAAAATTCATTATAATCAGGTGAATTCGACAAGATTGGCGTCATATCTATTGTTTCAAAATATTCTTTTGATAAATTAATAATTTTCTTTTTTACTTTAAAGTAAAACCTCTTATTAGTTTTACTTGCAGTGTTCCAGCTTGGTAAATAGACGAAATATATTTTAGAATTTACAGTAGTTGCTGTTTCTTTTATAGTTTTAAATATACTATTAAGAGTTTTAAAATCTTGATTAGTATATATATTAATCGAATTTAAAAAATGTCGAGACCTAGAAAGGTTAAAAAAGTTTTTTATAGAGAAAAAATTTTTAAAATGTTGAAGAATTGTTAATTTTTCTTCTTCTCTTGGAGTCTCTTCAATAATTTTTTTATAATAATTATCTGTTTCTTTTATTCTATTAATTAAATTTTGATTGAAGTCTTTTTCTAAATAAGACAAAAGATTTGGTTTTTTTTTTTCGTGATTAAGGTCTGATGGAAAATCATTGCCATCATAAAATAAATAAATTATTGATTTAGGTGAAAAAGAAATACCAAATTCTTTCAATGAGGCCAAAGCTAGAAATGGTCCATTCCCAACATTTCCCAAATTCAATGAATTTGAATTGCTAAACCTATCAAATACAGCTTGGATTGTTTGATTATCCTTTACGCATGATCCCCAAGTATAAGAATCACCAATAAAGACACTATCAATTTTTTGATTATATTTTTCATTTTTATTTCTGAATCCATATTTATCTGAAATTATATTTACCCATTCACCTCCTTCATTACAGGCAATTAAAGTTGAGTTTGAAATTGAATTAACTGGAAAAAAATCATTATTTTTATTAATTACCATATATGGTGAAATATATGGGAATGCATTAATATTATTTTCTTTAAACTGATTAATAATTTCAACTTTACTCCTTTTATCAACAGGTTTACCAAGCAATTTTTCATGAAGTTCAACTCTATGATTTTGAGAATAAACAAAATTTTTAAATTCGTATAAAGTAATTAGACATTCGAGTAAAAAAAATGAAAAAATAAAAGAAAAGAATGAAATTTCTAAATTTATTTTTTTCTCTTTATTTTTTAAAAAAAAAGAAAAAAATAGTAAACCTAAACAAAAGGCAAATGGAATAAAATTTATTCCGAAGCAATATAAATCGTGTAAATATACATCGTGTTTTCTTATAGAATGTGATAATATTAACACTAACCATGAAAAACAAAGAAGCTTTATAAGTGAATACAAATTTTGAATTTTTTTAGGCAATTTATTTTACCTTCGTGAAAAGCTTTTCCAGGGAAAAAAAAATTTTTTTAAACTTTTTAAATTAACGAATATTATCATAATTTTCATGATTTAGGATTTTAGCTTTCACATTTATATCATGAATCTCAATTAGTTAAACAGCATTAATGAAATTTTAACTTTTTAAACTTATAGATTCTTTAAAAACAAATCCTCCTGTTTTTCTAGGATTATAATAACAATTCATAAGTTCTATATTTTGATAACTAATATTGAATAATTACCTTTAATAAATTTTATTTCTATGATTAAATATTCTTTAAATTATTTAATGAGGCTTCTTAAATGCTTAATAAAATTCTAGATTTATTCAAAAAACTTTTCTCAAAAAAAAAAAAAGATGATGATGATATATATCCTCTTTACTGAATTCTAAAATGGTTAAAGAAAAGGTACTAGCCCAAGGAAGGGTTTTATATATTGCTGATGATATAACAGGGCATCGTTTAAACTCGAATTGTATTGTAAAAGTTGAGAGAGCCCTTTCCAAGGAGACTGTCTATACTAATGAATATGGATGGAGGGTTCCATCAAAAAGAGATAGTAAAAATAAAAAATCGAAATATACATTTGCTGGTTGTTCACTTTGTATGGGAACTGGAAATGATTACGAGGATTCAATAATCGGCCAAATTGAAAAAAAAATGAATTTAAAAATAAATAATTTAGGAGTTGGGTCATTTTCTCTATGGCAAACTGTTCTTTTGCTAAAAGAGAATATCCACAGATTAGGAGACTCAGAAATCTTCATTTTATATGGTTCATGGTTAACTAACAGAAGTATAAAAGAGCATGGTTTTCCAACCATTTTCAGACCAATTTTAAAATTTAATACATTCAAGAAAAAAGTAGAACCCTTAAAACCTAAAAATCCCCCCCAATTTATTACCTCACTTTATATGTTTTTTACAAAGCTGAATTCAAAAATTAATCCAGTTCAAACATCATTTATAATTTCACTAATCCAAAAAATTTTGGTTTTTATTAGTTTTTTTTTTCACGGAAAATTATATAATTTTTTTTTAACTAGATTAGGTCTATCAAAATATAAAAGATTGACTCTAACTTTTGAAGATAGAGAAAGAATATTAAATTTTTGTATGAGTGAATTAGAAAAAATAGGTAAGAATTCAAATAAAAAAATTAATATTCTTTTTTTTCCCGGTTTTTTTTTAAATGAAAATTTAAAAAAAACCGATGAAATGGACAGAAAGATTCTAAATAAATATCCTAAATCATCGCTATTGAAAGTTTTTATGATGAAAAATCTTGAATTAAAATTTAAAAAATATGCAACACCCCAAAAAAAGAAAATAATTTACCACCAAGATAATAATCATCCTAATAAGTTCGGCTCAAAAATAACAGCTGAAGAAATTGTAAAGATTCTTAAAACCTCTAAGAATTAATTGATTAAGCATATTTTTCATCTTCAATTTTAAATAGATTTGAACTTAGTATTAATAAGTGTTTTTATATTAACACAACCAATTTAAAATCCGTTGAACTTCGGTTCATATCTACCTGTGGTGTTCTTATGTAATTACGACAGAAATATCAAAAGTTACAAATCTTTAGGTTTTACATAAAAATTTATAATTGCTTTTGACCTTTCAATTTCATTCCATTCTTTACACTTAAAACTTACATTAAAGAAAGCAGAAGTGGTATATTCCTCAACAGCATTAAAAAAATGTTTATTCGCACTGCCATTAAAAAAATTATCTATTGAGCAAGATAGTAATGGTTCATGAGAAACTATTAAAACTTTTTGTTTTTTTGCATTTAACATCACAGTATCAAATATATCTACTCCTGATGAATGATAAAGATCGTCTAAATATTGAATTTTAGAGTTATGAGAAATCTTTCCTAGTAATTGCAGCGTTTCTATTGTTCTTCGAGATGGGGAACAAAAAATTTCTTCAAAAGATATTTTTTTTCTTTTTAAGAAACACAGAATTTTCTCAGTTTTTTCTACTCCCTTAGATGATATTGGTCTAGACATATCATTTCCGTTAAAGTTCATCAAATCTGAATCAGCGTGTCTAATTAAAGAAAGGTTTAACATTTGTTGTAATATTAGTACAATATTAGTAAATATTTCAAAAATAATTTAAATTATCTAATAAGTAATGAAAATACACCAAAATTTATGTAGATGCCTCATCTTCAATTTGAAATAAATAAAAAACTAAATAAAAAAGATAAAATTAAATTTATTGATTTTATTGAAGATAGTTTTTCAAAAATCATGCAAACAGGAACTGACCATATAGCTATATCTATAAAAGAACTAGAAAAAGAGAATCTCAGTCTAGGGAGAGCAAAAAACAATAACTTAATTTGTTTAATGAATTTAGATATTAGATCTGGCAGAACTAATGATCAAAAAATTAAACTTGTTAAAAGTTTTATATCTGGGGTTGAAAAGTTTTTTGGTATTAAAAAACAATTTCAATACGTTACTTTTACAAATCATGACGGTGTTGAATTTAATTTTTTTGAAAAATCTTTATCTGAATGGATTAAAAATGATGACCCTGCAAATCTATAAATCAAACATATTTCTCGTTAAAAGGACCCTAAATTTTGATTTTGTTTTCTATTGCATTAACAAAGATTCATTAGAACTAGGTTTTTTAAAATTCTTATTTTTTTTTATATTACTTATAAAATTATCATAATGTTTTCGAGTCTTCTGATTATTGACATTACAACTATTTTTTATGTCCATATATTTTTTAGTCACTCTACTCTCAATTAAATCAAAATTTTGAACATTTATTTTTTCGTTTAAATAATATCTATTAAAAAGAAAAGCACTTTCAAAACATGCTTCTCCTGATTCAACATACTTTAAACCCGACTGAGATGAGTTTTTTCTACACCACACACAAACGTATTCATTTAAAAAACCTATCTTTTTTTTTTGTTTAGCTAGATTCAGAAAAAGGTCATAATCATGAGCTTTAAAATCCCCCCCATAATCCTCATTAACTTTTTTATAATATTTTTTATTATAAAATTTTTTTAAAACTTTATGCCTAATTATTGATCCAAAACTTGGAATATACATATCAAATATAAGTAAATCGACTAACTCATTCCTTTTTCCAAGATAAGTTTTTTTTTTATAACCTGGATGATTATATTTGAAAATACCATTTTCTTTTTTTATCGCCATTTTACCATATCCAAGATCTAATTTATTTTTGAGAGTAAAGTCATACAACTTGTCGATCTCAGCCGGTACTAAAAAATCATCAGAATTTAACATTAAAACATGAGAATTTTTAACTTTTTCAAGACCCTTGATAAATGAATACCCTGTACCTAAATTTTTTTTATTTTTAAAATATTTTAGTTTTGGTACTTTTTTTTTTATATTTTTTATTAAAAACTGAGTATTATCTATGGAAAAATCATCAATTATGATTATTTCATTTACATTTTTTACTGCATTAGCTGATGCAATGGCTAATGGTAAAGCTTTTTCATCATTATAAGAGGGTATGATTACACTTAACATTATAAAACTCCATAAATAATAGCATTTTATATGCCAAATATTGGACAAATTGCTGAGTACAATTACGTAAAGTTCAAATAAAAGAAAAAGTTTTTTCCTGAAAAAAAAAAAAATTAAAAAAAGACTTTACAATTAGAATGATAATAATTATTACTATTAATGATAATAATTATTAATATCAGGAGTAAATTATGAATTTTTTTAGGTTAGTGCCAAAATACACTCGTTTAACATCATGGTTAATGTTATCTTC
>MDSZ01106922.1_pt1 | contig 11103 bp, 9 predicted proteins | sample 811201 | NCBI WGS metagenome assembly MDSZ01 (sample SAMN05326647, study PRJNA326480) | marine metagenome | isolation source: seawater | place: Indian Ocean: North | collected 2010 | reverse complement strand
CCAGAAGTTGTAGGACCATTAAAATAATAGAGCGCAGAAAAAAGAGTTGCTGAAGGGCTGACTGTATATGCACCAGGTTGTGAAACTTCACCAATGACATGAATGCGTAAAGGTCTTAGATTCCCAAGGCTAATATCTAAAAATGTTGTAGCATTACCACTTCGAGGGTCTAAACTTGAATAAGATTGAGATAAAACACGAAAAAGCTTGGATTCTAGTAGTTTGAGGTTTAATCCATTTACAAAAACTTGCCCCACGTCAGGTATAAAAATAAATCCTTCCCGGTCAACCCTTAAAACCTGTCGGAACTCTGTTTCTCCCCAAAGCATAACAATTATTTCATCATCAGGACCGATTAAATAGCTTGGATCAACAGCTCCTACAGAGGTTGATTGAAAAATAGCTGGATCATTTTCAAAAATATCATACCCAAAATAACTAAGAGCAACATTTTGACTTTGAGTACTTTTTTCGATGTCTAGGCCTTCATCACTTTCTTGAGATTCTTCTCCGAGATCAGTATCATCCATAATTTCCACACCATTTTGATTTGATTCAAAAGAATCTTTATTAATTTGGCCCTCTAATTCATTAATTATATTTAATTCATTAGGGATATTATTATCAGTATTGGTAATCTGTTCTTTACTAATTTCTTGCTCAATCGCCTGTTCAATTTGTTGATCTGTAAAACCTCTTTGTTTTGCTAATTCTCTAGCTTGTTGCTGTGACATACCTGAACTTTTAATCATCTCAATTGCTTGTTTCTTTTGATCAGAAGTTTGCATGTAAATAAAATTTGAAAAAATTAGCAATACCTTCAAAATAACTTTCATTTTAGTCTCCTCCCAAATACCCACTTGGTCTATCATCAAAAAATTCACCCTCAACGGCATTGTAAGTGTAGAGTGCAAGCCAAGCGCTTCTGCCATTAGTTGCAGTCATATTCTGTTCGTATCCATTAGCGAGTTGAATTCCAAGAGTGTTATTTGAGTATATACAGATGATAATATTTGCAAATTTATTGTAATCATTTTTAATTATTTTACAAAGATCAAGTAGCCTTTCTTTTTTAAAATTTTCTTCTACAGTAACAAAAATTTGAACTTGTTCAAACTGGGATGACAATTGCACCACGCGTTCAATGGAGAATTTTGGACTATAAGGTTCTTTCGTTACTTTTTCCTTTGATATTTCATCTGGTTTTTGAAAGATATCTTTTTCTACAGGTAGTACTGGTTCTGAATTTTGGTTTTTTGTTATTTCAGAAGAATTCTTAGCTCTGATTTCTAACACTAATGGATCTGATTTTTTTTTTGATTCAAGTATAAAATTGTTAACTAAATAAATAAAACCTAAAAGCATCAATAATAAAAATATTTTCAACTTCCGATTTACTAAAATTTCTTTTATTTTAAAATTTAAATTATTTTTTTTAGAATTGTATTTTCGATCATATTTTATTTTCTTGCTTTCAGCTTCAATTTGATTTTTCGTTCCTAATGAGTGAAAAATCTTTTTATCTTTTTTTCCTGTTGCTTTATTATATATATAGGCCTGATAATAAAAATACCCATCTCGCCCTTTTCTATAAATACTACTCATTTGTAAATTTAAATAAATTGGTGGGAAATATATTAAACTACCATGACAACTACCATTCATTTTTGATTAAAAAAATAAATTAACCTAAAAATATTTTTTTTAATTTTTCTTTTCTTCGAGGCCAAAAAAAATATTGAATGACTACCATCATATTTTAAAGAAATTTACATCAATCAAGAAGGTTAAGAATTATCATGATACTTAAGAAACCAATCAATGAACTTTGGAATGCCCTGTTTGATAGAAGTCTTGGGTTCATATCCAAGTTTTTCTTTAGAATAATCAATATCTGCATGAGTAGACTTTACATCCCCTAATTGCATTTTATCTAAAATAATATTTGCCTTCCTATGTAATAATTTTTCTAAAATCGTGATTATATCCATTATATTTTCACTTTTATTATTACCTAAGTTGAAAATTTCACATTGATAGTTCTTCTCAAGAGCCAACTTAATACCTGATACAATATCTTCGATATATGTAAAATCTCTCTCCATATTCCCTTCATTAAATAATTTTATTCCCCCTCCTTCCAAAATATTTTTGGCAAAAATATACATAGCCATATCTGGACGACCCCAGGGACCATAAACGGTGAAAAATCTAAGTCCAGTTGATCTTACTCCATGAATATAGAAATAAGTTTTTGCCAATAACTCATTTGTAATTTTAGAAACTGCATATACTGAAAGAGGCTTCTCTATTCTATCTTTTACAGAAAAAGGAATTTTTTCATTACCACCATACACTGAAGAGCTAGAAGCATAAATCAAACCTTTAACATTATAAATCTTAGCACATTCAAGTAGATTAAAAAAGCCAACTATATTTGAATTAACATATTCTTTAGGATTTTCAATGCTGTACCTAACTCCTGCCTGACCAGCCAAGTTTATAATTTTGTCAGGATGAAATTGATCAAAAATTTCTAAAAGTTTTTTGAAATTATATATATCTAACTTCACAAAATTGAAGCTATCATAAGCGTCAAGCAGTTTAAGACGATCTTTTTTTAAGTTCTGATCGTAGTAGTCATTTATATTGTCTAATCCTATGACTTCATATCCTTCGTCCAATAAATCTTTACATACATGCATACCAATAAAACCAACACTTCCTGTAACAAGAACTTTTTCTTTCAAAAAATTTACAACCTCCAATGCCTTATATTAGTATTTTGGAAATAATTTTTTTTGTAAACAGATTTAACATCGATAAGAACACATTTTTTAAAAAATATTTTCTGCCATTGTCTTAGATCAATATTTTTAAAAATATCATGTCCAACTGCAATTATAACAGCTTCATAGTTTTCAATATCTTTAAATGGTAAAAGATCAATTCCATATTGCTCTTTTGCTTCTAAAGGTTCAACATAATCATCGGTTATTGATACATCACATCCATACTGCTGTAACTTTTTATAAATATTTATTACCTTTGAATTTCTAGTATCAGGACAATTTTCTTTAAAAGTAAGCCCCATTATTAAAATCCTAGCGTTCAGTGGACTTATACCCTGCCTAGCCAATTCACTTATCGTGCAGTCAGCAACATATTCACCCATCCTATCGTTAATTCTTCTTCCTGACAATATAATTTCAGAATGATAACCAACCTCAGATGCTTTATGGGTTAAATAATATGGATCCACACCAATACAATGCCCGCCAACTAATCCAGGTCGAAACGGCAAAAAATTCCATTTTGTACCTGCTGCTTCAAGCACTTCTACAGTATCTAGATTTAATTTGTGAAAAATTAATGCTAATTCATTAATTAAAGCTATATTTACATCCCTTTGTGTATTTTCAATAACTTTTGCCGCTTCAGCAATTTTAATACTTGAGGCTTTAAAAGTACCTGCTTTTATAATTTTTTTATATAATTTGTTAACAAAATTTGATGCGATTTCATTAGAACCTGAAATTATCTTTTTTATATTTACTAAATTATTATCTTTATCCCCTGGATTTATCCTCTCTGGGCTATACCCACAGAAAAAATCTTCGTTATATTTTAAACTTGAAAATTTTTCAAGTATTGGAACACATACTTCTTCCGTAGCGCCTGGAAAAACCGTTGATTCAAAAATTACGATATCATCTTTAGCAATTACAGAAGCGACAAGCTTTGTAGCTGAACAAAGAGGTGCCAAATCTGGATTGTTATTTTTATCTACAGGAGTAGGGACAGTAATGATATATACATTTGAATTGTGAATATCATTTTTTGAATTTGTAAAAAATAAATTTCTTAATTTGAAAAACCTTTCTGGAGGAATTTCAGAAGTTTTATCATATCCTGATTTTAATTGCTTAATACGCAGTGAACTTAAATCATATCCAACAACCGGAAAATGCTTACAAAATTCAAAAGCCAGAGGCAAACCGACATAACCTAAACCTATTACTGTGATTTTTACTTTTTTAAAATCAGCCAGCATTAATTTATACTTTATTTCCTTTTTTATTAACCTTGCCAACAATTCTCCCTGGATTCCCAACTACTAAACTAAAAGGGGGGACGTCCTTAGTTACCACAGCGCCGGATCCTACCAAAGCATATTGGCCAATTGTTACGCCACAAACTATAGTAGCATTTGCTCCTATGCTAGCAGACCTTTTAACTAAAGTTTTTAAATAATGACTTGACCCTTTTTGGGGAAACTCTGATCTAGGAATTTTTATATTGGTAAATACCATTGAAGGTCCACAAAAAACATAATCTTCTAATTCCACTCCTTCAAAAATTGAAACATTATTCTGAATTTTAACATTGCTTCCTATTTTAACATTATTGGCGATATTTACATTTTGACCCAAGGAACAATCTGAACCAATCTTTGCGCCTGATTGTATATGACAATAATGCCATATTTTAGTCCTATCACCAATACTTACATTATTATCAACATATGAAGATTCATGAACAAAATATTTATCCCCTTCCATATTTATCCTAATTTCTTACTTGCTTCAACTAAAATTCTAACAACTTCTAAACCGTGATCTCCATTAGACATATTTAATTTTTTATTGTTACAGTGCTCTATGAAATATTTAAGCTCAGATTCTAATGCTAATTCATTGTCATAAGGAATAGAAGTAACTGGACCATCTATTTTTTCAGGAGCTCCTTTATTTAAATCAAATTTTTTAGAATATAGCTTTAGAGGCTTCCCCTCTTTTGAATCTTCAAAAGATATCATTGCTTCAGATCCAATAAAAACAAGTCTATGTTCTTTAAAAGGGTGCAACCAGCTTACAAAAATATGAGCCTTGACGCCATTGGCATATTCAAAATGAGTCATAGTAGAGTCAAATATATTATTTTGTAGAATTATGCTTCCCTGAGCATTAATTTTTATTGGATATGAATTTGTAAGATATTGAAATATAGCAATGTCATGAGGTGCTAGACTCCAAAAAACATTCTCTTCCGTTCTCACTTTACCTAAATTAAGTCTATTACTATACATATATTGAAGAGTACCAATACTCCCATTGTCTATTATATCTTTGATTCTTTTGATTGCTGGGTGAAATAATAATACATGACCAACCATTAAATTTACTTTTTTCTCTTTAGCCATAATCACCAATTGCTCTGCTTCCTCAACAGATAATGTCATTGGTTTTTCAATTAACAGATGAAACTTAGATTTAATTATTTCTTTTGCAATCTTAAAATGAGTTTCAGCCGGTGTTGCTACTATAAACCCATCAAAGTTTTTATCGGTGGCTTCAGTAATATTTGAATAGCCCTGAATTCCTTGGTATTTATTTAAAATTTGAGAAAGTCTTCTTTTAGAGGGTTCAACTACCGCACCAAGAGAATTCATCTTATAGAGTGTTCTTATATGATTTTTGCCCCAATTACCAGCCCCTACAACGCATATGTTCTTATTCATTGTTTAAGGTGTCTATTATTTTATCTTGATCAATAGGATCAAGGTAGGGATGCATAGGAATTGAGAAAATCTTATTCGAGACACTTTCTGATATAGGTAAGTCCCCAAAACTATAACCTAAACCTTTAAATGCTGGTTGAAGATGCAAAGGAGTCTTATAATAAATCATTGTAGGAATTTTTTCTTTTTTAAGCATTTCTATTTTTAAAGTTCTCAACTTATTATTTTCAGCTAAAATTGAGAATTGCGCCCAAGATGATAAATAATTTTGTGGAGTAAAAGGCTTTATGACATTACCAGTTATATTTTTAATATATTTTTGTGCAATTTTGTTACGTAATTTTATTTCATTTTTGAAAATTGAAAACTTTTCTAAAATAATTGCAGCTTGGATAGTATCTAATCTCGCATTCATACCAATCCTTAAGTTTTCATACTTGTCAATTCCACTTCCGTGAGATCGAATTGACCGCATAATTGTAGCCAAATCATCATTGTTTGTAAAAATTGCACCTCCATCTCCATAACCTCCTAAAGGCTTAGCTGGGAAAAAACTTGTAGAGGAAACATCGCCAAAAGAGCATGAAAGCTTATTACCTATTTTCCCTCCAAAACTTTGAGCAGCATCCTCGATAATAGTTAGATTATGCTTTTTTGCTTTTTCTTGAATTAATCTATATCTAGCAGGCAAACCGAATAAATTTACCGGAATGATAGCTTTAGGGTTCAAGCCCTTTTTTAGAGCAATACTTACTCCTTTATCAATACCATCTGGATCAATATTATAAGTTTTTTTGTAAATGTCGATGAATATAGGAGTAGCTCCTGTTAAAGCAATAACTTCAGCAGTAGCGAAATAAGTAAATGGTGTAGTTAGCACAGCATCCCCAGAACCTATGTTTTTTGCCATTAGCGGAATTAAAAGCGCATCAGTGCCTGATGAACATGATATACAATGCTTAACTGATACATAATTGGATAGTTTTTCCTCTAATTCAAAAACTTCAGGACCCATAATATATCTTCCATGATCCAAAATTTTAAATAAGCGTTTTTCTAAATTCTTCCTTATCTTTTTCTGCTGAGATTTTAAATCAATAAATTCCATAATTATAAAAATTACAATTAAAAAGTTTTCTGCTTTATGTACCCTAATTTAATTAGCCCTTCAAATAAATCATCTACTAGTTTTTCAATAGCAACTGACCCATCAGAGTTAAGGATAAACTCTGGATTATTTGGAGTTTCATAAGGGTCCGATATACCAGTAAATTTTTTTATTTTCCCTTCTCTAGCCAACTTATAAAAACCCTTAGAATCTCTCTCTTCACATTTTTTTAATGGCGTACTGACACTAACTTCAACATACCCTCCATATTGAGAAATCAACTCTCTATTAATTTGGCGATCATATTTATAAGGAGCAATTGGCGCACATATTGCAATTCCCCCACATTTTGTTATTTCGCTAGCCACAAATCCAATCCTTTGAACATTTAAGGATCTATGCTTTTTTGAGAAACCAAGTTCACTAGACAAATGTTTTCTTACAAGATCACCATCAAGAAGTGTAACGGGCCTTGCACCATTTTCTAATAATCTCGTCAATAAGCCATTTGCAATTGAAGATTTTCCAGAACCTGATAACCCAGTGAAAAATACTGTGAACCCTCTTTCTTCAAGCGGACGAACTGACTTTTTTAGCTCTAATGAAATTTCTTTATAAGTAAACCAATCTGGAATGCTTTTACCCTTTTCAAGGATATCTCTCATTTCAGTGCCAGAGATTGTTTTATAGTTTGTATTTTTTTCTAGAGTACTAATTTCTAGATACTTATCTTTTTGTGGAACATAGACCATTGATTGAAAAGGAATCATTTTGATACCAAGTTCAACCTCATATCGCTTAACTAACTTCTGTGCATCATAAGGACCATAAAAAGGATCACCTTTAATATTATTCCCCGGTCCTGCGTGATCCCTTCCAATTATAATATGGGAGCATCCGTAGTTTTTTCTAATTATTGCATGCAGCAGAGCTTCTCTTGGACCTGCCATTCTCATAGCCAATGGTAAAAGACCTAAAACTACCGAACCATTTTTATATCTTCTAAGCACATGCTCATAGCATCTTACCCTGGTAAAGTGGTCAATATCACCTGATTTAGTTAATCCAACTACCGGATGTAAAAATAAATTTGCCTTTATATCTTCCATAGAATTCAAGGTCATTTGAACATGAGCTCGATGCAAAGGGTTTCTAGTTTGAAATGCAATTATTTTATCCCAACCTTTTTCTTTAAATATATTTTTTGCTTGCTCGGGAGTTAATCTATACTTTTTAAAATCGTAATGATTTGGGCTAGCAATTTTTTCAATTTTGCCACCAACGTAAATTTTAAAACTTTTTTTATATAGAAAATCAATTGCAGGATGCGATAGGTCTTTAGTTCCATAAACTAATTGAGCTTCCTTATTGAAGTCTGGTTCCCATATGCTTTCAACATTAAGAAATGCAACCTTAAACCCCTCCTTATCTCTCAACAAAACTTTTTCCCCAACCAATATTTGATTAGAAAATTCTTTATTTACATCTAGAACAACTGGAATTGGAAATAGAGAACCATCCTCTAATCTCATTTTTTCTAAAACTGAAGAATAATCACCTTTATTCATAAATCCATCTAATGGTGAAAAACTATTATCCATGATCATTTCACAATCACAAAGTTGCCTATCAGTTAAAGTCAGTTCGCTTTTTACTTGATTCATGGAATATTTTGTTTTCTAGAAAATGGTAGTTGCTAAAAGTTTGTTTTAAATTTTAAGCATAAGATGTATTCAAATTTAGCATACATTAATTTAATTTTGTAACAATAGTATGTTATGACTTAAAGAATGGAAGAACCAAATTTTAATATTTTAAACTTATCAGGATTAGGTTTTTTTAGGTTATATAAAGAAAGTCTTAAATCACTATCTTATTTAGATCAGCAATTATCAACATACCACTTATAAAGATTTTCAAGCCCATCTTGAAGGGAGATTTTCGCTGACCACCCTAAGTTATTCAAGATTGAATTGTCTAGCAGTTTTCTAGGCATCCCATCAGGCTTTGAACAATCAAAGGCTAACTCGCCATCGTATCCAATTATTGATTTTATTTTAAATGCTAAATCTTTTATTGAAATCTCTTCATTAGAGCCTATATTGATAACAGAAATATTCTTACTATAAATATCATCAGCATTTATATTTTCCATTATAAACAAAATTGCCTCAGCGAGGTCTTGCACATGTAAAAATTCTCTTAACTGATTACCACTACCCCAGATTTCTACTTCATCTTGAGAGTTCATTTTTGCATGATGAATTTTTTTCATAATTGCCGGAATTACATGAGAGGACTCAAGATCAAAATTATCATTCTTACCATAAAGATTATTTGGCATTAAAGAAAAGAAGTTTTTACCATACTGTCTATAGTAGCTCTCACATAACTTAATTCCTGCTATTTTTGCTACTCCATACGCATCATTTGTTGGCTCTAAAGGACCAGTCATTAATGATGTTTCTTTTATAGGCTGATCACAATATTTTGGATAAATGCAAGCTGACCCTAAAAGAATTAGCTTTTTAACATTATATTTATTTGAAAAATGTAAAATATTATTTTGAATATATAAATTATTTTCTAGGAACTGTACTGGGTAATTACTATTGGCCAAAATTCCGCCAACCGTTGCCGCAGCGCACACAACATAATCAGGTTTTTCAAGTTGAAAAAAAACTTCAACAGATTTGGAATCTCTCAAATCGAGATCAGAATGTTTCTTTTTAAGAATATTCTTATATCCATTTTGCTCTAGATTTTTAACGAGAGCACCACCTACTAAACCATTATGACCGGCAACATATATTTTATCATCTATATTAATTGAAAATCCTTTTTATGTAATATGCTAAATTAGAAGTTTAAGTTCAGAAATTGTAATAGCGGTAGTACCAACATGCCCAACAACAATCCCTGCTGCCTTATTTGCTAGCTTTACAGATGCTTGAGGGTCAAAACCTGCTAAAATACCTGAAGCAAAAGTCGCTATCACTGTATCTCCTGCTCCACTTACATCATAAATCTCCTTAGCTTGAGATTTAATATGAAATTGAATATTTTCACTAATGTAAGACATCCCACTTGGTCCTCTTGTTATAAGACATGCATCTAAGCTTAGGTCAGTACAAATTTCTTTCCCTGCAGTTTCTATATCTTCATCACTAATTAGTACTCTACCAGTAGCTTCTTCGGCTTCTTTTAAATTAGGAGTTATTACAGAAGCACCGGAATATTTACTCCACCTTTTACCTTTAGGGTCAACAAAAACAGGTATTCGTAATTCCTTTGCTTTATCAATAATATTTTTTGTTACTAATTCTGTACATATCCCTTTACTATAATCACTTATTATAACTCCATCTACTCCAATAATCTTTTTAAAAACTTGTTTTAATACTTGATTTAAATTTTGGTCGCTAAAATTACTTGCATCCCAATCCACTCGAACAAGTTGTTGACCTTCCGCAACTATCCTCATTTTTTCAGTAGTTCGAACACCTACATCCTCAACTATATGTCTAGTTGAAATACCTTTTTTATTTAAATCGTTTTTTATTTTACTTCCAGCTTGATCTACTCCAATTAAACTTACAATGGAGGCCTGACCCCCAAGGTTTATAAAGTTTCTTAATACATTTCCACATCCTCCAAGACTGTACTTTTCTTCCAAAGAGCAAACAATAGGAACAGGTGCCTCCGGAGATATGCGATGAACATTGCCAAAAATAAATCGATCTAGCATAATGTCACCTATTACTAAAATTTTTGGTGAAGTTTCTTGTATTTTATCTACGATATGCAAAAGGTATTAAAGCTATAAGATATCTTCAAAATAATTGATCGTCTTTTCCAATCCTTCAATTAAACTTATTTTTGGTTTCCAAGATATTTCTTTTTTTGCAAAAGAGATATCTGGTTTTCTTTGTTTTGGGTCATCTTCTGGTAGTTGTTTGAAAACAATTTTTGAACTTGAATTACTAAGGTCAATAATTTTTTCTGCTATTTCTTGGATTGTAAATTCATCAGGATTACCAATGTTCATTGGACCGGTAAAATCATCATCAGTATTCATAACTAATAAAATTGCAGTAATCAAATCATCAACAAAACAAAAACTCCTTGTTTGTTTTCCGTCACCATATATTGTTATATCTTTATTTTTTAAGGCCTGAGTAATAAAGTTGCTAACCACGCGACCATCATTGGGATGCATTCTTGGACCGTAGGTATTAAATATTCTTGCAATTTTAATCTTTAACTTATGTTGCCTATAATAATCAAAAAATAAAGTTTCAGCGCATCTTTTCCCTTCATCATAGCATGACCTAGGACCAATTGGATTAACTCTTCCCCAATAAGATTCATTTTGAGGGTGTATCTCGGGGTCTCCATAAACTTCAGATGTTGAAGCTTGAAAAATTTTAGCATTCTGCCTTTTTGCTAAACCAAGCATATTAATAGATCCATG